>LWDU01039101.1_pt1 | contig 155843 bp, 142 predicted proteins | sample 727161 | NCBI WGS metagenome assembly LWDU01 (sample SAMN04566230, study PRJNA314399) | hydrothermal vent metagenome | isolation source: deep sea hydrothermal plume seawater | place: Mexico: Gulf of California, Guaymas Basin | collected 2004-07-11
CCAGTTCGATGCCGACTCTGACGGCTACGGGAATGCCTGCGATGCTGACATCAACAACGACGGTGCTGTAGGCATGGACGATGTCGCGCAGATGCTCGGGTCCCTGAACACGAACGCCGACCCCGCCGCCGACCTGAATGGCGACGGCTTTGTGGGTCTCGATGACGTGGCCGCGGCTCTTGGCATGTTGGGCAGTCCGCCCGGACCCGGAAAAGATCCGTGTGGGGGGCTCACAGCCTGCGAGGTGGAGAGCCAGTAGGACTATCGGCTCTGTTCGGATGAGCAATGCCCGGTCCATGGCCGACGGAACCGCCTGCTTGCCCTGGTCAACTCTCCAGCCCGCCATCCTTACCCGACGACCCCAACAAAAACGCCCCCGGTCTACAGGACCGAGGGCATTGGGAAAAGCTGGAGCGCGAGACCGGGTTCGAACCGGCGACCCTCAGCTTGGGAAGCTGATGCTCTACCAACTGAGCTACTCGCGCTTGGGGGCGTAGATTAGCGCGGTCAGTTCGGTTTTTGCTCGAGTCGTCCTGGTTGAACTCGGCCATCAGGTCTTCGAAGGATTCGTACTCCTCCTCCACGGGCTCGGTGCCGGGCGTGCGAGGGGGCAGGCTGGCGATCGCTTCCGCCAGTCCGAAAAAATCGGGCTCGATCGCGCGCACCCGGGCAAAGCTGTCATGGGCGGGGTCCGTGTCACCGAGCGCCGCTTGGGCTCGCCCAAAATCGAAATAAAGGCCCGACTTTTGGGCGTCGCTCAGGTCCGGGGCCGAAAGGGCCTGCTCAAAGTGACTGACCGCGTCGGCCGCACGCCCCAAGTCCAGGTTCGAGAGCCCGATCATCTGAAGGCTCTGCAGCCGCCAGTCGGGCGAGTCAAGGCAGTACCGGAACTCGGCGATCGCGTCCTCGAGAAGCTCCATCTCCCGGTAGGCGATCCCCAGATCAAATCGGGTCTGATAATCGCCCTTCTCCAGGGTTTCACTCACGCCCTGCTTGAAATCCGCGAACAATTCGGCGACGCCTTCCTCGACCGTCGCAGCCTGAGTGCCCGGAGCGGGGGCAACTTCACCGAACTCGATCTCGGCCCCGGGCCCCGTCGATGGTGCGCTCTCGTCGGGCGAGGCGTCCTCGATTTCAATCTCAATTTCAAATTCCGAATCGATCTCCAGTTCGTCGGAAACCACCCTCGGAGGGGATTTCGCTTCCGCGGCCGACGCCTCTGTGTCAGTGCCTATGTCGAAATCGAGCTCTAGTTCGGAGTCAAAATCGGTTTCAAGGTCAGCCTCGGAATCTGCATCCAGGTCGAATTCAAGATCATGCTCCGACTCTGGCGCTTGCTCCTGCGCCGGGGCAACCCCCTGCCCTGGCGCAGATCGAGATGCGCCAGCCTCCAGTTCTGCAAGTTTCTCTCGAGCGGTTACGTGCTCCGGGTCTGCCTCCAGGACCCGGCGATAAATCGCTTCCGCTTCCTCAGTCATCGACTGTTGCAAATAGAATTCGGCTTCCTCGAGATCCTCGTCAATTCGCTCGAGCAGATTGTCAGCAGAGACGCCCTGTTCGCCGTCGGGCGACTCATCAACTAGAGCGGACTCGCTTTCGTAAGCTCCCTCGAGATCAATCGCGACTTCCTCTGAACCATCCGATTCTAATGATGCACTTTCTGCAATCGCGGACTCGTCTTCGTCGGCAGAACCAAACTCAAAAGAGTTTGGAGATCCCGAGCCGTCAGAATCATCGGAGTCGTCGGAAGTGAAACCATCATCGGAGTCCGTACCAATCTCGATCTCGAATTCATCGCCAAACTCAACGCTATCCTCCGAGCTCGTTGCGGCAGGAGAAAGCTCCTTCAGACGAAGAACGAACCCCGCGGCCGCATCGTGATCGCCAGCCTCACGCGCAAGCGCCTCGGCTTTTTGCCAACACTCGGATGCGGCGGCTTCGTCGCCTCGCCCAGCCTGGGCCTCGCCGAGTTTCTCAAGCGCGTCAAAGTTCGCGGGAGACTCAATTAAAAATCCTTCGAGATACGCAACCGCTTCGTCGTATTGCCCGTACCCGAGGTGAACGTCCGCCTGCTCAAGAGAATGCTCTGACGGGGCGGCATCACCCCCCTCATCGACAGAGTCCGGTTGGGCCGGCGACTCCGGGTCCACCACCAGAGAGTCAACATCGGCCTCACCCTCCAACTCACCCCAATTCAGATCGGCTCCCATTGGAGCCCGCTGCATGACTTCCCGCGCACGCTCTTCGTCACCCCGCTCCCGATAGAGCGAGGCCAACCCCTGTGTCATTTCCGAGAGCCGAGCCTCATCGCCCATCTGTTCGTAGACTTCACACAGCAGTTCATAGTGCTCAGCTTTGACCTGCTCCTCTAGCGCTCGCAGGGCGTAGGGCTCGGCACGCCCCGCCTCCCCCAAGCCGCAAAGCTCTTTGGCCACCGCAGTCAAGGTTGGAACGTGTTTCGGAGACAGTGCCAGAACCCGCTCGTACATTTCGACCACGGATCTCACTTCGCCAAGCCGAGAGAACTCGACCGCCGCCTCCCGATACTCTTCGACGGCTTCAGGGTTATAGCCGGCTTTATCGAGGAGCTCAGCCACCTTCACGCGGGCCTTCACATTGCGCGGGTCGACGGCCGCCATTTTGCGAAGAAGGTCTAGAGATTCCCGCTGACGTCCCTCCTTCGCATAAACGTCCGCCACTTGCTGGAGCGAACTGACTGCTTCGGCCGCCAGACCGATCTGTTGGTACAACTCGGCCAGGGCAACGCGAACCGTGTGACGCATGGGGTCGAGATTGATTATCTGCTTGAGCACCGCAATGGCACGTGCATCGTACCCCTCACCCCGATGCAGCGAGGCGACCTTTGTATAGTGGGTAATGGCCTCTTCCACCTCGCCCCAGCGACGGTAAGTATCACCGACCTCGAGCAACAACTTCGCATCCTGGGGATCGGCGGCAAGCAGTTTCCCATATTCCTTGAAGGCTTTCGCTCTCGCGCCTTTTTGCACGTGCTTGCGTGCAGCGTCGAGCACTTTTCTTTTATTGATAGCCATCAGAAGGGTCCTCGGGGAACGACCTTGGGCGCCCGTGGGGCCCAAGCCTTTGCTCCCAACAATTCGGAAGATTGATCCAACATCGTATCGGCAACGGAGTTTTGCGCTAAAGGCATTATATCGAGCGCGGAGCCAAGCATCCGCCCTTCGGGGACTATGGAACTATGCAAGAAGCAAGAAGAGTGGAGGAACGCGCCGGGCGTCGCGGAGGCTTGCTCTCCCACCTCAGCCCCGAATATGCACGACCAGAGCCTCCAGACCCACCCCATACCCCCGGGCGCCGAGCCCCGAAATTACGCCCAACGCAATCCCAGAAATGAAGGACTGGTGCCGGAACGATTCCCGGGCGAAGACATTCGACAGATGCACCTCGAGCACGGGCAGCCCCGTCGACGCAAGCGCATCGCGAAGGGAGACGCTGCTGTGGGTGAGCCCACCTGGATTGATAAGGACACCGTCCATCGACCCGATGCCCTGCTGAATTCGGTCGATCAGCTCTCCCTCATGATTGGACTGAAAACTCTCCAACTCGCAACCGAGTTCCTTGGCCTGGGTGGCCAGGCCAGCATCGATTTCAGCCAGGGTGGCGCGGCCATAGATCTCCGGCTCGCGAGTACCCAGCATATTGAGATTGGGCCCGTGAATCACAAGAATACTCAGGCTCTCCGACACGCGACCTTCCTTTCCGCCCCTCAATCCGCGATCAATTGCTGAGGAACCTCAATTTCTTCACGAATGTCCAAAATCTTTCGACGGATGAGATAGCGCGCCTTGCCCAAGTTGCCATTGGGCTCCAACGCCACCACCAGGGTGAGGCCGTCTGCGACCCGGGTAAAAAACAACGAGAACCGCGCCATGAAGATCTGTGTTTCTCGGAGAGGACCGCCGACAACCGCGTCCGCGGCTTTATCAGCCTCCCCCAGAACGCGCTCAAATTCGACCGCCAGTGTGGACATTTCGCCTTCCGGAAGCAGGGCCTCAGCCTCGGGCTGAGTCGTTTCGGCGATGGGGATCCCGTCTCCGTCCATCAGGGCAACCCCGAGTATCCCGCTGCCCGCGCTCATGAACTCTGCCAAGGTCGAATCGAGGCTCAAGAGCGCCCCCGCTGAACGTTTTGAAGCCACCGCCCCAGTGTCTCGGCGACACCCTCCTCCGGGCCGCGTGCAGATCGAACCGATGAGTCTGCCCCCGGGTCGAGCAACAAGGCGCCTACCCCCACCCCTCGGTCATCCGCCGCGACTGGCGGCGAATTGAGACCGTCTAGAATCTCCTCGGCGCGACTTCGGTCCCCCTGACTCTCCAACAATCGCGCCATGGTCCGGGTCCGAAATGCCGAACCCTCGCCGACTGGCAGTTCGACCGGGGTCGCACGGTTTGCCAAAGAGCCTTTGGCCCGCGCACCCGCACGGTGGGATGTCCCGCGTCGGGATTCTGCGGGCTTCCCCGGAGACACGTCGGTCGCGGCTTCGCTGGGACTGGGCATGTTCTCGAAAATTTTGGCGAGTTCCCCCCTCGCCGCCTCCGGCTTTCCCAGGTCGAGCAGGATGAGCCCCAAAGCGACGCGCCCGGCGAGGCGGTCCGGGGTCGCACGAAGCCCCTTTTCGGCGACCTCAAGCGCTTCTTCTAGGCGCCCGGCACGGCGCTCGGCCTCGGCCAAGGCCGGAAATTCGGCACAGCCTGGATCGCCTCCAACCCGTGCTCGCAACCGAGCGGTCTCGAGCGTCAGGTCGCTGATAACTCCTGATTGGCCCTGGGACACTGTGCTCCTCGCCTCGACTCAACCCTCAAATCGCGAGCCGCGAAGAGAACCCGGTGTCCTCCTGCGGTCAAGAAATTGCCGGCTTGCGGAGACTGCCAGCCGCTCTCAATTGTCGGCCAGATCCGGATTCACCACAATTCGGGGCGTCACAAAGATCAGCAGTTCCTTTCGGCTATCCGCCACTTTCTTCGACACGAATGCTGCACCCAATACTGGGATCTTGTGGAGATAGGGGACTCGGGTTTCGGTCGTCGCCCGCTGAATGGTGTAGATCCCGCCAATCACCAGGGTCTGCCCGTTCTTTACCAGCGTTTCGGTCTTGGCCTGATTCTTCGCAATCGCGGGGGAACCCGTGCTCGTAACGATGGACTCATCCGGAGCATTCCGGGTGACTTCGATGGCCATGATGATGCTCTCGTCCGGCGTAATGTGCGGCGTCACCCTCAGGCTCAAAACTGCGTCCACGAACTCAAGCTTGGCATCCCCGCCTTCAAAAGTCTGAAACGGAATCGCCACACCCTGCTCGATCACAGCCTCCCGGTTATCCAGAGTCACGATTCGAGGACTGGAAATCACTTTTCCCTGCCCAGCTTCCTCCATCGCTTCGACCTGAACATCGATCCGGACGTTATCGTCCAGCACAAGGAAACCCATGCTTGCAGCGCCGAATGCATTGGCTATCTGGCGACCGACAGCAACGCTGTTCTGACCATCCCAGGTCACGCCTCCGGTACTGAAAGGCTGATTGTTGACGTTTGTTCCCACAGACCACTTGGTGCCTAGGTCGCGTCCAAAGTCCAGAGCCGCCTCGACGATCTTCGCTTCGATCATCACCTGGGGCGTTTGCGTATCCAGGGCTTCAATAAGGGCAGTCGCTTCGCTAATAACGCTGGGAATGTCCTTTATGATGACTGTATTCGTCCTTTCGTCGGAGTTGACCGTTCCTCTGGGCGAGAGAAGGCGCCGGACAAGCTCGCTTACATCGGCCACCGCGGCGTAGTTGACGGGCTGCAGCTTCACTTCCAGGTCTTCCAGCTGTTCCTTGTTGCGTCTCTCCTGAAGTCGCTCGGCTTCTTCGGCTTGAAGTACCTCGGCAGGGGCTATCCGCAAGACATTCCCCACCCTGACAAAACCAAGGCCACGGGTCACGAGAACAATATCCAGTGCCTGGTCCCACGGAACCTGAACCAATCGCAGAGTGATTGTCCCTTTCACCTCATCGCCGGCAATAATATTCAATTCGCTAACTTCAGCGATCAAGCGCAGCACGTCCATAATCGGAACGTCCTTGAAATCCAGGGATATAGGGCTCCCCGTAAACCCCTGGCTATGAGCACTGGCGGCCGAGGCCCCACTCATGGGCTCCGCGGCCAACTCGCCGTCGCCGAAGGTCTTCTCTCCTGTTGCGCGGATCAGTTCAGGCGCAACCGCAATCGTTTCCTCCGGCTGATTCGGAGATGAGCCCTCGGAAGCAGTGGCATCCGCAAGCGTTTCCGGTGCGTCACCCTCGGAGACTGCCGTCTCATCCGCGGCTGACTCTTCGGGGATCAGCACCACGGGAAGCGATGCCGCCACCGCCGAGTTCGAAAAATCAGCAAGAAGCAGAGAGCCCCGCTGATATATATCGGGAACAAGTCCGCTGGCCCGGCGAATCACAACTCGAACCTCTTTGCCTTCGATATCGGGCTGCTGAAAAATCGTTACCTGGGACACTGGTCCGCCGAACTCAGGCGTGATTCGCTCACCCATCCCCTCTGAAAGATCCGCATTCTCCAGAATAATGATCAGGGTTTCGGCATCCGGCTCATAGATCCGATAGGTGCTCGCCTTATCGCCCAGAATCGCAATTCGATCTCGCGACTCGTCCCGATCATATTGAAGCCCGAAGACCTCGCTCGGCGTCGGTGCTGACGCTTGAGAAGCCTCGGCTCCTGCCTCGCCGGTCCCAGCTCCTTCCGAACCGTCAGACCAGGGGTCGCTCGCCGAAGTCGCTGACGTTGCGCTCTCCTCGGCACCCGTACTTGCCTGAGCCAGCTGAACCAGCTCCGGCTGTGCTGTGGTCTCGCCTTCCACGGACAAGTCCGAGATCCGAGTCTCGACCGACTTTCCGGCCCGGAGCGAGAAGTCCTCTTCTGCCTGGATCGCGCTGGCCACTTGGCCCGAAGGAACCACTACGGCAACCGCGGGCGCAACGACCGGCACTGCTACGGGGACGACCGAGGCCACAACCTCCTCTGCGGCAACAATAGCTTCGGGAGCTTCCTGGACGGGCGCGGCGCTGATCTCCACCGCCCAAATATCCACTGCAGAAGCCTGAGGGGCCGCCGGCTCGGAGCCGAGCCCCTTTGCCGATTCGGCAGCTTCACTATTTTCGGCTGCTCCGCCCAGTTTCACGGGCTTTTGCTCATCGTCCCGGAGGCCCGAATCCGCCCCTGGAGTCGCCCCTGGAGAGTGACTCGGAGACCCATCACCTGCCGGATAGGGGTCGGAAATCCGAGCCAGAATCGCGGCGTCATCGGGAACATCGACCAGTTCATCCCACGGATTGACCGTGTCACTTCCATTGTCCACCGCCCTCATGGCCACCTGGATCGGTTCGGGTGCGGATTCGGGGGCTCCTCCGAGGACTGTCCCAGACCCAACCATTCGGCCGAGGCCAGCGCCCCTGTCCAAACGAGATTCCAGTTCCAGTGCCATTTCAGGATCGTCACCAATGATGAGATAAAGACCATCACCCGAGGGATATGCTTTGTAACTCGCGAAGTTCGCGACCTCTGGGCCTCCATCGATTACTACACGCAGTTTGTCCGGGTGCACACCGACTCGGACGCCCACGATGACATCACCGCCCAGTACAAACGCGTTCGAAGACAGATCCCCTCGAATACCCGGTAAATCCACAACCAGCCGCGCCGGATCATTCAGCGTGAACGTGCGCGCCAGGGCCAGTTCACCGTCGGCGTGAAAATGAATCAGCGCTCCGTCGGTTCCGGGCTCGACGTCGACCGCCATCAAAACGGTTCCCGACTGCAGAGCGGTCGGCATCCCCTCCATGGCAAAGTCGATACTTCCGGTCTTGACGGCCGCCACCTCAACAGAGACCGGGAGCGCCCATGGGTCATCCAGGACATTCTCTTCGTCCATAGTCAGGTCCGTTCCAATATCGGGCGACGCCGAAACCGAAAAAAAACCTCCACAGGCCACTAGAAAAATTCCTGCGACAACAAGTTTCTCGGTGACTTTTCCGCTCATAAGACTCATCCCCCCTGCCTCTTCTCAATACGTATCTCGACGTCCTTCGTGCTCACCGCACCTTCGAAGTCGACGAATTTTTCTTGAACGAGAATCATGTCTTCCTTAATCTGAATGACTTGACCTCGATTTTTCCCAATCGAAGAACCTTCCCTCAAGACAAAAGATCGCCCAGCGGGGTCAGCCACAAGGGCCCTTGGGTTCGTTGTATTCCAGACGACACCAACGACTACCAACTGGGCCAGATCGAAATCCGCAAGTGGCCCCATTGAAACCACGGGCTCCTCAGGATTTTTGAAATGAAAAGATCGGAACGGATCTCGCTTGCCCTCGGCGACGTAGCTCTCTAAATCATCGCCCTCTTCTGACACTGGAGAAGCTGCAGGCGTCTCCTCCACAGGAACTCTGGGCGACCGGGAGGGCACTGGCGCCTTCCGCTCCACTGCGACCGCCGGTGCGTCTCCGCCGCTCTCCGTGTCATCACCACAGGCCATTAGACCAAAGCCAGCCACCAGGGCGAGGAGCACTTTCGAAGCCTTCGAATACATCAGGACTCGCCCTCCTGCCCGTCACTGTTGGCCAGGAAGCGAAACGTGGTCGCCGTTCCTTGGACGCGTAAATTTGTGCTTTCGCGATATTCCTTATCCACTCGAAGATCGAGCTCCCCCACATTAACGATGCGAGGCAACCTCCCTATCCGCTCGAAGAACCGGGCAAGGTCGTGGTAGCTACCATCGAGTTCGATTCGAAACGGAACCTCAGCGTAGAAATCGTGTGGAATTTCCGATTGTCGCTCAATTGACTTGATCCGAACGCCAACCTTCTTCCCTGCCGTTGTGATATCGCTCAGCAGATCTTCAAATTGTTTGCCTTCGGGCAGCCGCCTTCGCGCATCCTTGAACTCAGATTCCAGGGAGGCGACCTCCATCTCAAACGCTTCGAGATTGCTCGCCACCGCTCGGATGTTCGAGAGTTGTCGTTCGAGCTTCTGGGTTTTGTCTCCTAGGAGATCAACCTTTTCGGCTTTCGGTTGATACGAAACGAACCAATAACCGACGGCGACCGAAATGAGCAGGAGAACGGCAACCCCCAGCCGAATAGGCTTGGGCACTTTTCCGACCTGCTCGAGCTGCTCGTCGATGTCAAAATTGAATGCGATGGCCATCTTATGCTCCCGCCGAGCTGGCCGCATCTGTGGGCGCCGCATTGGAAGGTTGAGCGAAGTCGGCCGTAATTTCGAATTTGACTAGGCGAACCCCATTGATTGGCGTCCCGCGATCGGTCCGAATCAGGTCAACGTTGTTGAAAAACTCCGAGCCGTTCAGTGACCGCAGAAAATCCGCAACGACCACGTTGTCAAGGCTCGCACCTTCCAAGCGGACCTTTCCGTTTTCCGTCGAGAGGCTCGTGACCCAAAGCCTCTCGGGGGTATTCTCGGCCAACGCATCAAACATCATCACCGGCCCTGTTCGAGCGCGATCCAGTTCCTTGATAACTTCCAGCTTCCCTTCAAGCTCAGCTTTTCGCCTTTTGAATACCGCGACCTGCTCTTCTTGGGGGCGATATTTTTCGATCTCTGCCTCCAATTGCTGCACCGTCGCTTGAGCCGCCGCGATCTGACCCTCAACACGGCCGTCTACAAAAATTACTCCGAGGCCTACGGCCACGAGCCCGAGCAGGAGAACCACTACGCTTTCCCGGATCTGGGCAATTCTTTTTGCTTCGCGATGGGCGAGGAGATTGATTTCAAGCATCAGAAACCGCTCCTTCTCGCTGCTAGGCCAATGCCCACCGCAAGTGACGGCGCGACTTCCTGAAGGAAGGCTGGATCGTACGATCGGCTCGGGAGTGCACGGGAAAGAGGGTTCAGCATCGCCACCTCAAATCCGCTGCGCTCTTGGAAAGCCCGGGCAAGACCCGCCACCTGAGCACCTCCACCCGAGAGCATCACCTTTTCAATGCGCCCCGAGTTCGTGGTCGCGGCGAAGAAGTCGAGCGACCTTGATATCTCACCCACCACTGTCTCCGTGACCGCCCTCATGGCATTTTCCACTTCTTGCGGCAGGACCGCTTGGTTCTGATCCACTGCGGAATCACCTCGCTTCACTCGCTCGGCTTCCTCGAAGCCAATCGACAGCGCTCTCTGTATCTCCTGGGTGTACTGATTCCCTCCGGTAGTGATATCCCGCGTAAAGGCCGGCACACCGTCCCTTAATACATTGATATTCACCACGTGGGCGCCAATATTCACCAAGGCCACCACACCATCGGCGTCCGAGGTCTGGTTGATCTCGAAGGCGTTAGCTAGAGCAAACGAAGCAACATCCACAGCGATAGGAGTCAAGCCCGCCTCGGACATCACCTGAACATAGTCGTCAATCAGATCCTTCTTGGCGGCGACCAAGAGCACATCCATGAGAGCCGGGTCCTCGGAAGTGTCGAGAATCTGAAATTCGAGGTTCACCTCGTTCACGTCGAAGGGGATGTACTGCTCGGCCTCCCATTGAATCTGGGACGCCAATTCCTCGGCGGTCATGCGCGAAAGGCTCACCTTCTTCACAATCACCGAGTGGCCGGAAACAGCGACGACCGCGTCTCGCGTCTTGATGCCGCTCGTATCCACCGCTTCCTGGATCGCTCCCACGATGGCACTCGAATTGAGAAAAGCACCCTGGACGATGGCCTCATGAGGCATCGCCGCGACGCCGATGCCAAGAATTTCGAAGCCCTTGTCCTGACCCTGAAAATCGATCTCGACGGCCTTCACCGAGCCCGAGCCAATATCCAAGCCCAAGACGGACTTCTTCCCAAACCCAGGCAGTGAAAGTTTCATCGATTGGATCCCTTCGCGATATCGCTCAGACAGGCCATTTCGCGATCGCTTGATCGCGTTAGGACGAGTTCTGCAGCAGCTCCGCTGGAAGCGAGACTCTTGCGACCCCGCTCCACGCCGATTCGTTGCGCGTCCTCCGGCCTCTCCGTGTTCAGTTGTTGCGGATCGAGGCCCTGATTGTTCGCGATCACCTCAAACTCCTTGTCGATCATAGCCGGGCCTGGAAAGAAATGATTGAGATCAAGTTGATTATCGGTCAAATGTTTCAAGCACTTGAGAGCAGCTATTCAAGCACATTATAATCTCGGAATTCCGTCATTCATTCAAACTGTCGCTTTATCCCCCCGGTACTGCCTCGCGACCTCCGGAACCAATTCATCTCAATCGGAACGGCGTATCGACCGATAGGGGGGAGGGTGGGAAATTCCCTCACTGATGTGGCGGCCTCAACGAGTCCGCCCATCCGCTCTCAGTAGAACCACGGCCTGGAACTCATGGGGCCGGGAGATCAGGGGCACGAGTGGATCGAATTCTAGTCATTGATTCCGACGAAACAATTCGCGCCGAGTTGGAATTGGCCGCCAAGGGTTTCCCTAAGATCTTCCTCGATTTTACCCATGTAGCGACCGGGACCCAGGCCCTAGCGCGCCTCGAACTGACCGACTTCGACGTTGTGTTTTTCCAGCATGGGTTACTCGCGGATGACGAACCCGACATCATTCGAAAGATCTCAGAACGGCTGAGAGAAGGATGCGTCGTTCTAGTTGGGAAGCAGGAACGCGAGCTACTCGCATGCGAAGCCCAAGACCGCGGTGCTTTCGACTGCTTGTCCAGCCCTGTCCGGCCCGCGGAATTGCAGTTGCTTCTCAGCTGCATTCGCCAGCGGATCGCCCTGCTGCGAAAGCAGGCCCGGCTCGACCACCAAATCATGCAGATCCACGAGGACCGAACCATTGTCGCAGCCTCCGAAGCGATGATCGAGACTCTTGAACTATTGGAGCGCGCTGCCGACTCCGATGTCCCAGCTCTCCTGATCGGAGAAGTCGGAACACGCAAGCCCTTAATGGCCCAGACCATCCACACGCAGTCGTCGAGGCGAGGTGGACCATTCATCGAGGCCAAATGCGGTCAGTTCAAAGAATCCGAGATCAACCAGAAGCTCTTCGGAGCGCCGGCCGGCGCTTCCCAGGGGTGGCGAGGCTCCAACTGCGGGCTGATCGCCCTCGCCGACCGAGGAACCCTCTTTCTCGGCCAGGTGGAGAAATTGCCCATTGAACTCCAACGGGGGCTACTCCATGTGATCGAGGAGCGAGAACTTTGGAATGACCAAGAGTCCCTTCCCAGACACGTCGACGTCCGAGTGATCGCTGCCTCGTCGGAGGACCTCGCGACGGCTGTCTCCCAAGGACGCTTCGACTCAAAGCTCTACGAACGCCTACGCATGATGACAATCCCCCTGCCCTCGCTCAAGGACCGACGGAAGGACATCCCCCTTCTGGTCGACCAGTTCCTGGCCCACTTTCAGCGCAGCCTGGGGAAAAATATCGGCCCGCTCTCCTCCGAAGCTCTTGAGCGCCTATGCGATTATTCGTGGCCGGGCAACGTTCGAGAACTTCAGAATGCCATCGAGCGCGCGATTATTCTCGCCCAGGATGGGGGAATCACCCTTGCCCACCTGCCCCGGGGCATTGTCGAGGACTACCGCACCCAAGCCTCCGATTGCGGCGAGAACTTCGCACTCAAGCCGGCCCGAATCACGTTCGAGACCCAGCTCATCGTCCGGGCACTTCAAGCCACCGATGGCAACCGAACCCGGGCCGCAGCCCTCCTGGGCATCAGCCACAGGAGTCTTCTCTACAAGCTCAAGGCCTACTCGATCCGCGACTGACAGGAGCCAGGCGTCGCTCCGGGAGAGTCTCCCGGAGCCCCTTCCCAAAGACCGCTGCGCCAAAGCTCACTGCGGCTTCCTCGAGACCCTGAACGCGGACCTCCCTGCCGAACAAAGAGGCCCAGGCGTTTTACGAGCCCAAGTACTCGCTTCGAATCGCTCTCCAGCTTGCACCCTCGACCTCGAGCTTCTCAAGCCGGTAGCGGAAAGACCGAAAGCTGATTCCGAGCAATCTTGCCGCGTCCTTTTTGACGCCACCGGCGAGACGAAGCGCCTCGCCCAACAAGGTGCGCTCATATTCATCCAGCAGGGCCTCAAGCTTCACGCCCTCGGCGGGAATGACCTGGGCCGAGGCAAGGGGCCTTGTATCGAGGACGTTCGGAGGGAGCGCATCCATTTCAATTTCATTGGCTCGCGAGAGAGCAACCGCTCGCTCCACGATATTCTCGAGCTCTCGGACATTGCCCGGGTAGTCGTAGGCCATGAGTTTCTTCATGGCCTCCTCACTGACTGACTCCATCTTTCGGCCGACATCCGAGGAGATCTTTTTCAGGAAGTGGCGCATCAGCAGGGGAATGTCTTCCCGCCGCTCTCTCAGTGCAGGAAGTGAAATCTGGATCACGTTCAGGCGGTAGAAGAGATCGTTCCGAAAGTCACCCTGGGCCACAGCCAACTCGAGATCGCGGTTGCTGGCCGAGAGAAGCCTGACATCCACGCAGATATCCGAGGTTCCTCCAACTCGCCGAATGGTCTTTTCCTGAATGGCCCGAAGCAGTTTGACCTGCAAGCCCAGAGAGAGTTCCACGATTTCGTCCAGGAAGAGGGTCCCACCATGCGCTACTTCGAAGAGGCCCTTCTTCTCGTCCACCGCCCCCGTAAACGCCCCTTTCACATGGCCAAAGAGCTCACTTTCCAAAAGGTTCTCGGGAATGGCACCGCAATTCAGGGCCACGAATGGCATCGCGCAGCGCTCGCTCTGATCATGCAGCGCGCGGGCAACCAGTTCCTTGCCTGTGCCGCTCTCTCCCGCGATCAAAACGCTCGTCCGAGTGGCCGCGACCTGCGCAATCAGGTCGAAAACTTCCCGGATACCCCGACTATTTCCGATAATCGTGGGATGCCCGACATGTGATTTAAGCTGGCTCTTCAGGAGTTCATTCTCAACCGCAAGCTGCTTCTTCTCCAGCGCCTTTTCGACCACCAGCCGAATTTCATCGACTTTGAAAGGCTTGGTTATGTAGTCGTAGGCCCCTTCTCTCATCGCAGCGATTGCGCTGTCGGTACTCGCGTAGGCCGTTATAACCACCACAGCAGTATCCGGAGACAGCTCTCGTGCAGCGTCGAGAAGCTCAAGACCTCCTCTTCGAGGCATCTGCATATCCGTAATCACGATGTCAATATCATCGTTCTCGAGGCATACCTCGGCCTCATCCACTCCTGGAGCGGTAGTCACCTTATAACCTTCCCGCTGGAAGAAGATTTCAAGGAATTCGCGCATGCTCCGTTCGTCATCGACGACGAGGATATGTCCGTGATGGCTCATTCTATCTCTCCTGATCCTGGAAGCTGCAACCGAATGGTTGTACCGCCTTCCTGGCTTTCCACCCGAATGGAGCCTCCGTGCCCTTCGACCACCCTGTGAACGGTGGCTAGCCCCAGGCCCGTACCTTCAGCCTTGGTGGTAAAGAAAGGCTCGAAAATTTTCTCCTGATCTTCGGGCAGAATGCCCTCTCCGGAATCCGAAACCGCGATTTCCACGTCGGGGCAATCGCCCGGGTGCCGCGATTCGTCGTTCCATTCCGCTTTTCGGCCATCCGCGTGACAATCTTGAGCCACATTGGCCGTCACTGCGCTCACTTTTAGCCTCAGTAGACCGCCCTTGGGCATGGCATGCAGGCCATTGATGGCCAGATTCCAGAGAACCTGCTTGAGTTGGTCCCGATCGGCTAAAGCTCGGAGGTCATCCGGACCGGCGCACTCGAGTTCGACTCCTTCGGGCTTCGAAGCTTCAAGGAGTTCTCGCATTTCTTCCAGCAGGGCCCGAACGGGAACTGGCCCCAGAGCCGGTGGAGTGGGCCGGGAATACTGGAGAAACTGGCCAATCAGGGCATTAAGACGCTCGGTCTCCCGAAGAACAATATCCATCAATCGATCCGAATCCCCCTGGTCGGCCTCTGCGGTTCCTTGTCCCGCCTTGAGGATCTGGATCGAGCCGGAAATGGAGGCCAGCGGGTTGCGGATCTCGTGGGCCATTTTGGCCGCCATCTCCCCCACCGCCGCCATTCGCTCGGCGGTGCGCAACTCGCGCTCCATGGCCGCCACCGAAGTCACGTTCTGAAAGATCACAACGTGCCCCCGTTGACTACCGTCCTCCCCCTTGAGGATAGAAGCGGCCACCCCAAGAAAGAGATCCTCACCTCTCTCATTCCTGTAGCGAAGCCTGGAGCGGGAAACCCGACGCGAAGGCAATGGGCGACCAGACTGGGCCAGCACCCCCCCTGTGCCGGGAATCACGGCCTCAAGCACTCGACCCAGGACCGCGTCCGTGCTCAACCCCGTAATCTTTTCGGCTTCGGGATTGAAAGACGTAATCCGCCCATCCTCGTCGGTGGTGAGCAAACCGCTCATGATGCTCACGACAGTCCGCTGGTACAGTTCTCTCAGTTGGCCCAGGTCCGACGTTTTCTCATCAAGCGCCCTGCCCGTACGGCCCAGTTCCTTCGACAGGAAGCTCGCCAAAACAGCTACGAGAACAAATGCGCCGCTTCGTACGGTCCATGCCGCGGCCAATACAGAAAGCGAACCACGATCGTCGCCACTCCCGTAGTTTGCCAGTAGCCCAAAATGGACCGCGAATATGAGCGATCCGTAAGCCAGCACGCTCAGACTCGCAGCCATAATGGCTCCGCGCCGGTCGTAGAGCATCGCTCCATAGATGGTGATGGTCAGGTAGAGAAAGGTGAAAAACGACTCGGGATCTCCCGAGAAGTAAACCAGCGATGTCACCATTGCCACGTCCATGGCGATCTGGCTAAACGGAAAGAGCGCCGACGAGTCCCCTTCGCGTCGCCACAGCGCGCTCGCAACAATACTCGCGAAGCCAAAGGCCACCGTCAGATAGAGACCTTCTCGAGCCGACAGGGGAAAGCCCTCCCCCGCCCAATCGAGGCCCAGCACGATGGCCAAGCTCAGCGCCCCCAGGGCGAATCGGGCCACAATGATGCGTTCCCACTGGGCACCGCTGTGCAATCTATCGGCGAACAAAGACACCTCCACTGGGAGAACGCCCACTCCCACCCATAGCGAGCAGCGCGGAGTTGCTCGAGGCGTTACTGAATCGAATCCGCGATGGTGAAAATCGGCAGATACATGGCAATCAGAATGGTCCCAATCGACCCCCCCATGAAGACCATCATCAAGGGCTCAAGCATGGATGTCAGTGCCGCGACAGCCACATCCACTTCGTCGTCGTAGAAGTCAGCGACTTTGGTCAACATGATTTCCATGGAGCCGGTTTCTTCGCCCACCGCCACCATCTGAACCATCATGCCCGGAAAGACTTGGGAACTCTGCAACGGTTCGGCAATCGTCTTACCTTCCGAAATCGAAGCCCGAGTCGCTTGCAACTCCTCTTCAATGATCAGGTTCCCCGCTGTTCGAGCGACAATATCCAGCCCGTCCAAAATCGGGACACCGCTTGAGATCATCGTCCCCAGAGTTCGGGTAAAGCGAGCCACTGCCACCTTTTTGATAATATTTCCGAAGATTGGGAGCTTCAAAGCGAGTTTGTCGGTCTGGTAGTGAAACGCGGGAATTCGCTGCCGGGCCTGACCAAACCCGACATACAGAGCAATCAGCCCACCAGCAAGATATTGGATGTTCACCTGGAGCCACTCGCTCAGGCCAATGACCATCAGGGTCGGGCCTGGAAGGCTGCCGCCAAAATCCTCGAACATTTTCTGAAAAACGGGGATGACCTTGACCAACAAGAGCACGATGCAGGCAAGCGCAATCACCGAGATAGTCGCGGGATAGACCATCGCGCCCTTCAGTTGCTTGGTCAGCTTGTCCTGCTTTTCGAGTTGTACGGCGAGACGATTCAAAATCGTGTCCAGGATCCCGCCGACCTCACCCGCGGCAACAAGGTTCACGTAGAGGGAATCAAAGACCTTGGGATGTTTCCCCAGCGCCTCGGCAAACGTAGCTCCCGATTCAACGTCAGCCCGAACGGCATTGATCGTTCGTTTGAATGTGGAATTTTCCTGCTGATCACCCAGGATATGGAGGCACTGCACCAGGGGCAGACCCGCATCAATCATCACGGAAAACTGCCGAGTAAAGACCACAAGGTCCTTCACCGTCACTTTGGGCTGAAGGAACGTAAATATTTCGCTGATATCTTTCGGCTTCTCTTTCAGCCGACTGGGGACAATGCCTTGGGAGCGGAGCTGCGCTGTGGCCATCTCCACAGTTTTTGCCTCCATCTCGCCTTTGCGAGTCCCGCCATCTCGAGCTTTCCCCGCCCAGACGAAAACTGCCATGGTCATCTACCCCCCGGCCGAATCGAAGCGGCCCCGTGATCTACTCGCTGCCTTCAATCGGCCGATCTACCGAAACTATTCAGCTGCCTACTTCCGGCCCGGGCTCGTTGCAGGCGCAAGTCCGGCAATCAATTTTTTAAGCTCTTCCACATCAGGGCTCCGCCCATATGCGTCATCGGCCGAGATCGCCCTCGACCCCACAAGCCCCGCGAGGGACTGGTTCATAGTCTGCATACCGAACTTTCCCTGGCCAAGTTGCATGGAAGAATAGAGCTGGTGAATCTTATCCTCACGAATGAGATTCCGGATTGCCGCATTCGGCACCATGACTTCCAGCGCCAACGCCCTGCCCTTCCCACTTGCTAAAGGAATAAGGCTCTGGGAAAGCACTCCTTCTAGCACAAAAGAGAGCTGCTGCCTGATTTGAGATTGCTGATAAGGCGGAAATACATCCACAATTCGGTTGATGGACTGAACCGCCGAGTTCGTATGCAGGGTCGCGAAAGCAAGATGCCCGGTCTCTGCAACGGTCAGGGCTGCCTCGATGGTTTCGAGGTCTCTCAGTTCACCGATAAGGCAAACATCCGGGTCTTGCCGAAGGATGTACTTCAACGCGGTCTTGAAACTACTCGTATCCGCCCCAATTTCGCGTTGGTTCACCACGCACGACTTGTGCCCGTGCAAATACTCAATGGGGTCTTCGATCGTAACGATATGCTCGCTCCGGTCTTGGTTAATCTGATCGACAATCGTCGCTAGGGTCGTGGACTTTCCGGAGCCAGTGGGCCCGGTCACCAAGATCAGGCCTCGAGGCTTCTTTGCCAATTCCCCAACCACCGGCGGCAGCCCCAACTCGTCAAAACTCATGATCTTGAACGGGATCGCGCGAAACGCACCAGCCACGTTGCCTCGCTGGACAAATACGTTGGCCCTGAACCGGGAGAGCTTCTGCACTCCGAAGGAGAGGTCAAGCTCGTTGTCCTCTTCGAACTTATGCTTCTGGGAGTCAGTCAGGACCGAGTAGCAGAGTTGCTTGGTCTCCTGAGGTGTCAGCGCCGCCATCTTGAGCGGGTGCAACTTGCCATCGATACGCAACTGTGGCGCTGTGCCGGTAGTAATATGAAGATCGCTTGCGCCTTTATCGATCATCGTTTTCAAGAGCTGATGCATATTTGCCATTTGATCACCGTCCTAGATTTTTCACAAAGCCTTCTCAGAAGTTGTCGGCGCTGGAAACACGATGCACCTCGCTCAGCGTCGTAGTCCCTTCGAGCAGCTTATTCAGCGCGCTCCGGCGAAGCGTAACCATCCCGCCCCGGATTGCCTCGCGCTTCAGTTCGGCAGTCGATGCTCCGTTGAGCACGAAATCCTTAATCTCTTCACTCAACACCATGACCTCATAAATCGCCACCCGCCCTTTGTAACCCGTATCCGAGCAGTTTGTGCAGCCGGCGCCTTTCATTGGCTGAAAGCCTGCAAGCTCATCGTCGGAGAGCCCCGAGGCGATAAGTTCGTCCTTTCCCAGATCAAGGTCCTTCTCCGAACATTCCGAGCAAATCCGGCGGGCCAGGCGCTGGGCGACAATACAATTCACCGCCGATGAAACCAGGAATGGTTCGATCCCCATATTCAGAAGGCGATTGACCGTAGACGGCGCATCGTTGGTATGCAGAGTCGACAAAACCATATGACCAGTCAGTGCAGCCTTGACACCGATCTCTGCCGTCTCGAAGTCGCGAATTTCGCCAACCATGATGATATCGGGATCCTGACGCAGAAAGGACCGCAGAGCCGCGGCAAAGTTGAGTCCGATATCCTCGTGCATCTGAACCTGGTTGATACCTTCGAGATTGAACTCCACCGGGTCTTCGGCCGTCGAGATATTCTCACCGACACCGTTCAACTCGGACAAGGCGGAATAGAGAGTCGTCGTCTTTCCCGAACCTGTAGGCCCGGTTACCAAAACCATTCCGAAAGGCTGATTGATGCTCTCCTTGAACTCCTTCAACTGGTCAGCCTCAAAGCCAAGCTTGGTCATATCGAGCTGAAGATTGCTCTTGTCCAGTAGGCGAAGGACGATTTTCTCCCCGAAAAGAGTAGGAAGCACGGAGACACGAAAATCCATCTCCTTACCTCGGCCCATCTTGAGCTTGATTCGGCCGTCCTGGGGCAGGCGCCGCTCGGCAATGTCCAACTCCGACATGATCTTCAGCCGGGAGGTAATTGCATTGCGCAGCTTGATCGGAGGCTTCATCACCTCGTAGAGAATGCCATCGATTCTATAGCGAACACGGAAGCTCTTTTCGTAAGGCTCGATATGAATATCCGACGCTTCCTTCTTGATCGCATCGGTGAGAATCAGATTCACCAGTTTGACGACTGGAGCGTCTTCCGCCTCATTCGTCGCCAGGGTCGGGTCGAAATCGTCCTCTTCGGTAACGAAGTCAATGCCGGCGTCGTCGAAGCCCGCCATGACCTGGTTGAGAAGATCCTCCTGCTGATAATTCTCCTCGATGCAGCGCCGGATAGCCTCTTCCGAGGCCACCACCGGTTGAATGTTGTATCCAGTTAGGAACTTGATGTCGTCGAGAGCAAAGATATTGGAAGGGTCGGCCGTAGCGAGAATCAGCGTCGACCCCGCACGATTGATGGGCATCACGTTGTGCTTCTGGACGACTTCCCGGGGAATCAGCTGAGCGACTTCCGGCTCAATTTCGATCTGATCGAGATCCATAGAGGGGACGCCGTATTGCTTTGCGACAAAATCGGTCAACTCGCCCTCGTCAAGAAAGCCAAGTTGCGTAATCTGGGCCCCCAGGCGCTGACCCTTGACGGCCGCCTCGTCTCGAGCTTTTGATAGCTGGTCGGCGGAGATGAGATTCTCCTTAACCAGCAGCTGACCGATTCGCTCGTTCAAGAATGACTTCCTTCGTTTTCACAACCCTGTGGTTTTCGATGGGGTAGGTGGTTTTCGATGGTTAGGTGTTGATCGATGGCTCAGGTGTTGATCGATGGCTCAGGTGTTGATCGATGGCTCAGGTGTTGATCGATGAGGCAGCCGCGTTGGCATACAGGGCTCGGGAATGCTTTTTGGTTGCCCCTTCTAACGGCAAGTAAGCCGCCAACCCTGCGATTTCCTATCGGCCTCCCGGTGGGAAACTTTACTCCGGTCCCCGACGTAACTCAAAGCGGCTGGCCCGGCCCAAGGCCAGATAAACCAGGCCCTGGACTGTCAAAGTCAGCCAGAACACGAACCAAACGACGATCCCCATGGCAAGTGCAGTGGTTTTTGCCACCCCAAACGGGACGAGAACCGCCGTAAATGCCAATTGATAGGGGCCGATAAAGCCCGGAGCCGACGGAATCGCCACCGCTGCCCCGAGGGCGCCCAACAAGATCCAGGCATGCACCAAGGTCTCCCACGCGCCGCCCAGATCGATTCCGAACGACTGAAACCCCAGTAGAATCGGCCCGGTCCCTGTCACGAGCCAAATTAGGATGGAATGCAGTGCGATCCACAGAAGATGCGATCCGCCACGAAGAGCCCCCAGGCCGGCAATAAAGTGCCGGAGTCCTGCCTCCGCTGCCGAGCGGAACCCAGTCGGCAACGGACGCATGCAAATGCTTATTCCCGAGATAACTGACTCGGGGGCCAGGCGCAGGGCCACCAACGCCAATAGGGGAGTCGCCGCCACCGGGAGCAGAAACTTCGAGCCCTCGCCCAGTACACGGGCCAGTTCCGAGGGCCCGTCTGGCCCGGTGGGGGCAATAGCCACCAGATAGGCGAGTCCTCCAAGAGCCATAGCCAGGACGGTCACCGCGTCGAGCACCCGCTCGAGGGCAATCGTGCCGACCACCGAGGCCAGGGGAATGCGCGTGTCCCGGCTCAGACTCCAGGCGCGAACCAACTCCCCCACTCGCAAGGGAAGCAGATTGTTGGCCATGAAACCCAGCGCCGTGGATCGGTAGAGAACGGATCGAGGCACCTCGGCAATGGGCCTGACCAAATGGCGCCAGCGAAGGGCCCGGAAGTAAACGCTGAGCAGGTAGCAGGGCGCCGAAAGCGCGAGAAGGCTCCAGAAATTGGATTCACGAATGGCCTCGACAACTGCGGCCATGGGAATCCCGCGCACCGCGAGCCAAACACAAATGCCGGTCACCGCCAATCCAAGCCAAACCCGCCAGTCAGACAAACTCGGCGCCCACCCACCGAGCCCCGAGTCAAAGTCGATTCCTGGTGGTGGGCCTTCCGGCGGACTCACCAACGGGGCTTACCGACCGCCGGCATCTTTTCCGGATTTTCCTCAAGCCAGACGCGAAGGGCTGCCACATCTCGATCAATCTGGATTTTCAAAGCATCCACCGACGGGAATTTCTGCTCGGGGCGGATAAGCGCCAAAAAGTCGAGATCGATCTTGCGGCCGTAGAGATCCCCGGAGTAGTCCAGTAGGTGCGCTTCCGCGACCAGGTCGTGCTGATCATCGAATGTCGGTCGGTAGCCCAAATTGGTCACCGCGGGCATCACGCACCCCTGCTCCGGATCGCCTCCATCCAGGAAGTGAACCGCACAGACATAGACACCCGGACTGGGCAGGGTTTCGTTGTCCGGAGCCAGGTTGGCCGTGGGAAAGCCCATACCCCGACCACGCTTCATGCCCTCAACAACGCTTCCTCGTACGCTGAAGGGCCGCCCCAGTAATTTCCCTGCTTCGGCCACGCTTCCGTCTGCAAGCAGGGCTCGAATTCGCGTGGAGTTAACGTCCTTCTCCTCCTTGGTAATTTCGGGAATAATCGTTACGGAGAAACCGAGTCGAGGACCGGTCTCCGCCAGCAGACGCATGGAGCCTTCGCGGTCCTTTCCAAAATGGAAGTCGTACCCCACATAGACCTCAGTGGGGGCGATTCGTCGGTGAATGTATTCGTTGACGAAGACCTCCGGCGAGGTCCGAGCGAACTCAAGATCAAAGGGCTCGACAATCAGAACGTCGATTCCTGCCGTCTCCAGGAACTCCATTTTCTGTTCGAGTGTCGCCAGCAGGTTTGGCGAACGATCGGGATGGATAATTTTTCGAGGATGCGGCTCAAAAGTAAAAAGCACCGCTTCGCCCTTCAGCGACCGAGCACGCTCCACCACTGTTGCCAGAATTGCCCGATGGCCGAGATGAACACCGTCAAAATTCCCAATGGTCAGGACCGGGCGCTCGAGCCGGCGTCCGAGAGATCCCGTCCCGTGAACCAGTTCCAAGTCCCTACTCCCTCCAGCCCATGCGCCCGACCGCGCCTTCACTCCGCATTCCGGCATCCTCCCCAGCCCAGCCCCCGGAGAATCCCCGACGGAGGCGTTCCCCTCGATGCAAGCCGCTCATGGCCCGCCCCAGCGGATTTCGTACGCCTTCATCAGGAAGCGGTCACATCTTGGGAACAATACAACCTCAGCACCCCGGGGCTGACGTCAGGGAAGGGAACCGGAGCCGTCCGCCTTACCAATTTGCGGATCGAGATAGCGCAGAAAAGCGTGATCCGGGGAGAGAATCAGGGTCGTATTGATATTGAGGGTTTCGCGGTAAGCCTGAAGGCTGCGGATGAATGAATAGAACTCGGGATCCGCCCCATGGGCCGATGAGTAGATCTGAGCCGCCTCCGCATCGCCCTGGCCCCGAGTAATCTCGGCCTTGGAACGGGCTTCTGCGACCAGCGTCCGCGCTTCGCGATCCGCCCGTGCCTGAATTTCTCGTGCCTCTCGCTCACCACGAGCCCGATACTCCCGGGAAATCGCCCGGCGCTGCTCGCGCATCTGATCGTAAGCAGCGGTTTTCGCTTCCATGGGAAGTTCCGTCCGATTGATCCGTACGTCGATGATCTCGATTCCCTTGGAAGCCATATTTGCGCTCACCGCCTCATCGAGTTCGTCCACGAGCATTGCCCGGGCAAGCAGCTCATTCAGAGACAATCTGCCGACGGCGGCGCCCACGACCGACTTCAGCTGGCGTTGGATCACTCGCTCTGCGCCCCGAGCGCCTTGAGGAAAGCTACGCCGAAAAAGCAGGGGATCGGTCACCCGCCAGATCGCATAGTAGTCAACGGCCAGTCGCTCGTTTTCGATCTGCATCTCCACGGGTTCGGCATCGAGAAATTGCAGCCGCTTGTCGATGGTCACCATTTCCTCAACGAGGGGGAGTCGCCAAGTCAATCCGGGCTCACTCAGACTCTCACGCCAGGGGGCCCCAAAGAGCAGCGGGATCTTGTACTCCCACTCGTTCACCACAACAGCCGGCCCCATGCCGAACTGACCGGCCCAGATGGTGCCAGCCGCCGCTCCAACCAAGAGCAAAAGGGAAAAGATCCACTTCATCGCTTCGACTTCTCCGGCATACCCTGCCCGGCCATTCTGCGTGACCGAATTGGGATAAAGGGAAGGATCCGCGCTGCGTCACCTTCGACAACAAATTTTTCGATGCCCGGCAGAACCTGCTCCATCGTCTCCATGTACAACCGCTGCCGCGTGACCTCGGGCGCCCGGCGGTACTCGGCGAGCAACAGCTCAAAGCGCTCGCTCTCACCTCGAGATTCCAGCACCTTCGCTTCTTTGTACGCCTCGGAGCTCTCGCGCATTTCTGTCGCCTCGGCTCTGGATCGCTCAAGGATCTCGGCCTTCTGCCCTCTCGCCTGGTTTATGAAGCGCTCCTCGTCCTGCTGCGCCGCGGCGACTTCGCTGAACGCCGCTCTCACAGAGGCCGGCGGATTGACTTCCTGGAGGTTGATGCGCTCCACGCGAAAAGCCGGCGCATCTCCTTCCGCTTCAAAATAACCGTTGAGAGTCTCCACTAGCAACGCCTGAGAAAGTACCTCCACATCGTGCTTGCGCTTGATCAGAACCTCGTCCACGGTCATCCCCCCCACGACCTTCCGCACCGCGGACTGAGCCGCCTGGAAGAGAATCAGGCTGGGCTCAACCATGCCGTACTCGAAGGAATACGGATCGTCCACCGTGTACTGGAGTTCGAAGCTGACGCTGACGATGTTCTTGTCCGCGGTCTGCATCAGTAGACCTTCGCGCTCGTCGTCCTCCGCTTCTCCTTGGCGAATCCCGAAGACCTCGGTCCGCTGACCTTGGGTATTGACGGCCCTGTCATACTCCAGAGGCTCGGGCCAGTGCCAGTTCCAGCCCTCTCGGCTCTCGATTCTGAGGTTCTTGCCCAAACGAAGGATCACTGCTTCCTCTCCCAGTTCAAGCTTGTAGAGACCGCTGCTGAGCCAGCCCAGAATGACGCCTAGGGCAAGCAGCCCCAGCACGAAGTTCGTCAGAGTTTTCGCCGCACCCCGTCGAATCTTCTCTCGATTCGAGGCCTCGTTCCCACCGTTCTTGGTCAACTAGCGCTCCCTCGTAGCTTCATCGTCAGTGCTGGTCGGGGTCACCAGCGGCAAAGCCGCCGCGCCCCCAAACGCTTCGCCCAGAAACGGCTTGATCAGGTCAATGGGGAGGGGGAAGATAATTGTCGAACTGTTCGGCCCGGCGATCTCGGCCAGGGTCTGCAGGTACCGGAGTTGAAGGCCCGCACTCTCGCTGGAAAGCGTTCGTGCAGCATCCGCAAGAACCTGTGCCGCGAGCAGTTCCCCGTCTGCAAGGGTGACCTTCGCGCGCTTCTCCCGTTCCGCCTCGGCCTGTTTGGCCATGACCCGCTGCATGTCCTGGGGCAGATCGATCTGCTTGACTTCGACGGCTCGCACCTTGACGCCCCAGGGCTCCGTCTGCAAGTCGATAATCTCCTGCAACTTCAGGTTGATTCGATCCCGATCGGAAAGCAGCTCGTCGAGCTCCGCTTGACCACAAACACTGCGGAGAGTGGTCTGGGCGAGCTGAGACGTTCCGTAGAGATAATTCTCCACCTGAATAATGGCTTTTTCAGGATGAATAACCCGGAAGTAGAGAACCGCGTTCACCTTGACCGACACATTGTCTCGAGTAATGACTTCCTGGGAAGGCACATCCATAACGATCTCGCGAAGGCCAATTCTAACCATCCGGTCAACGCCCGGAATGATCCAGCGAAGGCCGGCGGCTCGGATTGCGACGAAACGCCCAAGCCGAAAAATCACGCCTCGCTCATATTCGGTAATAATCCGCACGCCCGAAAAAAGTAAAGCCGCAAGTACACCAATCAAAATCAAAAGAAACATTCTGCTCTCCCCATTGCATTCCCTTGCTTCGTTTCTCTCGCAAGGCCGCCGGCCTATTTTCCCGTGGCGCGCCTTACACGAAGAGAAAGACCCTCCACCGAGATGACCTCGACGGTCTCGCCCTCATCAACAAATTCTTGAGCTTCGCCCGTCCAATACTCGCCTCGAATAAATATCTTTCCACTGGGCGAGAGCGACGTGGCCGCCTTGCCCAACATGCCAATCATCTCATCCACACCCGACTGCTGCTTAACTAGCAGACTCCGCCCAAGCGCAAAAACCATCAGTCCAGAAAATATTCCCAACCCCAACACCGCCGGGACCAGTACCGACCAGAAGGAAACCGACAAATCGCTCAGATCGGGTTGCTCGAAAACCATCGTACCCCCAAGCAGAAAACAGCCGATGCCAGCGGCAAAGAGCAGGCCGAACGAGGTCACGAATATCTCCGCAACAAGTAGACCTAGGCCCGCAAGCATGAGTATCAGTCCCACCCAGTCGAAGGGCAGAATCTGGAGCGCGATACCCGTCAAAATCAGGCAAGCCGCGCCGGCAACCCCTGGCACAATAAGGCCCGGATTATTGAACTCGATATACAGTCCCATCATTCCGCCGAGCATCAGGATGACGGCCACGTTGGGGTCCGAGAGAAAGTTAAAGATCTCCTGGAGCAGGCTCATTTCGAGGTTCTCAACCGGCACGCCCTTCAGCGCTAGGGTCACGACACCACCGGGCATCTCGACATCTCTGCCCTCGACCAACGCCAGCAACTCACTGCGATCCGCAGCCACAAAGTCGATCACACCCAGCTCAAGGGCTTGCTCGGCATCTACGGCGACTGAATCTCGAACCGCATCAACGACCCACTCGACATTCCTCTTCCGGTACTTCGCGATGGATTCAACGTAGGAGGCCAAGAGGTTCTCGGCTTTTTCCATCGACACATCTCGGGCAGCCCCCTCTCCGTCTTCCCCCACCGGAGCCCCGCCGCCTCCCCCGATCGAGACCGGGTGGGCGGCCCCGATGGAGCTGCCGGGGGTCATGGCGGCCAGATTCGCCGCGATGGTCAGGAACATCCCTGCCGATGCTGCCCAGGCGCCCCGCGGCGTCACATAGACAATCGTGGGGACCTCCGAGTTGAGCATCGCCTTGATGATGTCCTGGCTCGAAGAAACCAATCCACCGGGAGTATCCAGTTCGATCAGCAGGGCAGCCGCGCCATCCGCCTCGCTGGTTCGGATCGCCTCGATCAGGTAATCCGCCGATGCCGGATTGATCGAGCCCTCGATGGTGATCACGTTGAGATGTCCGGCGGCCCCAGCCAGCCCGCAGGACAGGAACACCAGCGCGGCGCTCAACAGGCCCCTACCGAGAGCCCTCAGAGTCCTGACCTTTTTCCCGCGCCCTTTTCTCCCTGGGTTTCGAGTGCTCGTTGCGATCAACAGGGCTTCTCGTTCCTGAGCTTTTCAACTCGGTCGAGTATCTGCGCTGCAATTTCTCGTTTGCTTAGGAGCGGGATCTCTTCGACCTCACCGTCTGGGGTGACGAGGTAAACTGAATTGGTATCCACATTGAAGCCAGCATCCGCTCGCGAGATATCATTGGCAACTAGCAAGTCGCATCCCTTTTTCTTGATTTTGCGGAGTGCGGACTGGACCACATCCTCACTCTCCGCCGCAAAGCCCACCACCAGTCGGCTCCCCTTTGAGGCCGAGATCTCCGCGAGAATGTCTGGATTTTCCACCAACCGCAAAGTAAGCCCGGCCTGCGGGTCCAGTGACTCCTTTTTGATCTTCTTTTCCTCGCGCACCTCGGGCCTAAAATCCGCCACCGCCGCCGCCTTGATCACAATGCTGGCCGAACCGAGCTTCGCCAGAACCACATCGCGCATTTCGAGCGCCGACTCGACATCCACGCGTTCCACGCCGGCAGGGGTAGGCAGCGCTGTCACACCGGCCACCAAGCACACCTTGGCCCCGCGACTCACCGCCGCCTCGGCCAAGGCAAAGCCCATTTTCCCTGAAGAGCGATTCGTAATGCTTCTCACCGCGTCGATGGGCTCGGAAGTTCCTCCAGCCGTGATCAAAAAGGTCTCGCCTACGAGACTCTTGGAGCCCAGCAGAACCCTCACCTGAGCGACGATCTGTTCGGGTTCGGCCATTCGGCCTTCGCCCTCCCAGCCACAAGCCAGTTCACCGACCCCCGGCCCGACAAAGTTCACCTCTCGCGCATGAAGCAGTTCGAGATTCGCCTGAGTGGCCGGGTGGTTCCACATGTTCACGTTCATCGCGGGCGCCACCAAAATCGGGGCCTGGGTGGCGAGCAGAACAGCCCCCACCAGATCCTCGGCCAAGCCGTGGCTCATGCGCCCAAGCACGTTGGCGGTGGCCGGGGCGACGATGACGAGATCGGCCCAATCCGCCAGCCGAATATGGTCGATCTCTCCCTCTTCAGACGGGTCAAACAGATCCTGCCGAACCGTGGCTCCGGTCAGTACCTGCAATGACAAGGGGGCTACGAACCGAGCCGCTGCCGAGGTGATCGCGCAGCGAACCTCGTGGCCCTCACGCTGGAGTTGGCGGACCAGCTCGGGGACTTTATAGGCCGCAATCCCTCCCGTGACGGTGAGAAGAATACGCCGAGGTTCCATGGTCAAAGGTCATCTCCTCGGGGCGGACTGTCCTGGCTCGACCAAGCTTTCGTGCTGGGGTCATCCCCGATTTCGCCCACCCTCGCCCCAACCTCGATTATCGGTGGGCTCCCCATAGTACCGGAACCGATTGTCCTCGTCCAAAGCCGGGCCTTCACCCCTGGAACCCGTCCCATGCACAGCTCAGTGCCATTAGATCTCGCTGATCTTCCGCTTCAGACAGTCCTCAACGAGGGGCGGAACAAAATCCGCCACACTGGCACCGAATCGGGCCAACTCCTTGAGCCGCGACGAACTCACGTAAATGTAGTCGAGGCTTGAAGCCAGAAAAACAATCTCCACCGACGGTTCCAGGTGCCGATTCATCAGAGCCATCTCGAACTCATACTCGAAATCCGACATAGCGCGCAGACCGCGAAGAATCGCGCAGGCCCCCAGATTCCGCGCGTGTTCAACGACAAGACCCTCAAAGCTGTCGATCCGAACACCTTTGGTCTCCGCGAAAATACCGCTGAGCATCTCAAGCTTCTCTTCCAGGCTGAACAAGCCCGACTTGCTGACATTGTTCGCCACCGCCACCACGACTTCGTCGAACATGCCCAGCGCGCGGTGAACCAGATCCAGGTGACCATTGGTCACTGGATCAAACGATGCCGGAAACAACGCAACCTTCGGTCGTCGCACATCTTCACCCATAGCCTGTCCTTCCCCCATCAATCCTTGAAGCAACCCACTCGCCTTGAAGCGCTCCCACTACACAGAATTTGCGTACAACCAATAGACCGCCGTGTCTCCGTAGTGACGCATTTTGTCCAGCGCCAAGCCGGGAACGCTCGGCAGAGAGTGGCGCTTCGGACCCTCGACTACCACCATCGCGCCCTCACGCAGAATATCGCAGGTCAACAGTGATTCGAGAACCTCGGAAGCTTCGTTCAGGTCTGCGTAAGGGGGATCGAGAAAAACAAGGTCAAAGGCTTTTCCCTCGGCAGCCAGTCGGCGAATGGCTCGGCCTACCTCAGCGCGCAGAACCTTGGCCAGGGAGGCCACACCCAACTGCTCGAGATTACGCTCGATCACCGCCACCGACTGATGGGAGCGATCCACCGCCACCAATGTCTTGGCCCCACGGGAAAGTGCTTCTATACCCAGGGCGCCGGTCCCGGCAAAAAGATCCAGCACCTCGAGACCGTCCAATCCACCCAGGCGGGCAAAAATCGACTCTCGCACCCGGTCCGAGGTCGGGCGAACACCCGGAGGCGGTGCGGCCAGGCTTCGGCCCCGAAGACTTCCTGCCACCACGCGCAACTTGACGCCCCCTTTTAAAATCTCGCCGCAAACCTAGCAACTCATCACCAAGGTCGGTGGGCGCGGCGGGTCCTCAAGCGCCTTCGACTCTAGGCACCGGCGTGTTCAAGCTTGGGGCAACGGGAGAGGCGGATCCGATCGCTGGTCCCATCATGGGCTCGTGACAAAGCATGCTTGTCTACCTGCACAGTTTTTTTTCAGCGCCGGGGTCGTCTCGGTTGAATGTCAGGCATCCCCTGCTTAGACTGCGTGACCCTTGGAAGACCCGTATCCGCAAGGTTGACCCCAGCATCAAGCGAGGAGAGTATTTCGTGGCGGCAGGCTCCATCGAACGAATCAAGAAAAAACTTCCCCAACGCATCGCCGAGATCAGGGGAAATCGGTCTCAGCGACAATTTGCTCGGGAACTCGGCGTCTTTCAACAGAATGTTCATCGCTACGAAAGCGGAACCACCCCCCATGCGGATTTCCTCATTACCTTGGCGTTGAGGGAAAACATCTCCCTCGACTGGTTGCTTCTGGGCAAGGGGAAGATGCGCAGAACCCGCTAGCGGCTTGCTGCAATCCGGGCGGATGTCAGCTCGTTCCCAACCCCGCAAAAGTCTGCGCCCCCGGTAAGCTCGAAAATTCCGAACCCGCTCGTGCCCTGGCAATAGTGGAACGTCCCTACCGCGCCCCCCGGGCCGTCGCCCTCTCCAGAACTACCGGCCGTGCGCACTTGAATCCCCAATCGTTCGCCGACTCGCGACTTTTCGGGATTGAGCCCCATGGGCATGCATATTGCTCTCTCTTGACCTCGGACGGCACTGAAAATCGTCCCCGCGAGAAAGCGGTCCCCACAGATAAAAGTGGGGCCCCCGCGGCCGAGGAGAGTACGGCATGAACGATCGAAGACACTTTCAATCCCGGATCACGGGAACCCAACGCACCGAAGTGGGCCACGCCAAGCGCCTGGGCATCGGTCTGGCACGGGTCGCGCTGATCTTCCTTCTGGTCGCCGAGGGGGCCGAAGTCGCGCGGTTCCTACTCGCGACTTTCGTCCCAACGCCCGCACCGACCCCGGTCTCCCAGCCCCAAGGCCAGTCCCCGATTGGCGAAACCACTCGACCGACGTCGCCTGAGCCGGCCGCTTCCCGACCCAGCCCTTCGAATTCGATGGTGCTCGCCCGGCTTCGTCGCCCGGGGAGCGGTCTCACCCCCAGCGAGGCCGAGGAACTGGCCCATGTCATTATCGAGGAATCCGCCCGGCACCAATTCGAACCCGCCCTGGTCATGGCTGTAATTCATGTGGAGAGCAGCGGACGCATACTGGCCATTTCACCCGTGGGTGCATTGGGGCTGATGCAGATCATGCCGCCCACGGGCCGAGAACTCGCCGCCCGCCACGGCATCCCGTGGAACGGCCCGGACACCCTGCTCGATCCCGTCATCAACGTAAAACTGGGCGTCGCGTACCTGCGCAGGCTCACCGATCGCTACCAGGACGTGACCGTCGCCCTTGCCGCATACAATTGGGGGCCGGGACGCATCGACAGGCGACTCCGCGCAGGGGAAAGCCTGCCCACCCTCTACCCCGACCGCGTGATGCAGGTCTACACGAGTACCAAGCACGAGACCACCGTCGGTCGCTCCTGATCCGACCTGGGCTACTCGCTGGGCTCCACCTGTATCAACGCCTCGACCCAGGCATCCACCGCCCGCATGGCGTCGTCCGGAGCGCCCGAGTAGCCATTGATAAGGATCGAAAAAATCACCGATTCACCGTCGGCCCGCTCGGCATAGCCCGAGAGCGCCACCACGCGCTGAGTCTTCAGCAATCCGGTTTTGGCCCGAACCCCGTCGACGGAAGCGGCCGTGCGATGTTCAAGGGTGCCATCCCGCCCGGCGATGGGAAGCGCGGCGACGTACTCGGGACCGAAACGAAAGGAACTCGCCCCACGGTTCAGCGCCTCTACAAGCACGCGCGGGCTTACCCGGTTATCGGGCGATAGCCCCGAGCCATCCACCAGTTCCGCTCCCGGTCCAAGCACTTCGAGGGCATCGAGCCGACCCCGGACCTCGGCCAAACCCGCCGGCCAACTGCCGGGCTTCCCAGTGGCCTGGGCTCCCATCGCCTTGACCAACCCCTCTGCCATCGCGTTGTTGCTGTACTTCAAAAAGAGCCGAACGATCTCGGCCAGGGGGCGCCCCCGGTGGCGGAGAAGTTCCACCGGCTGCTTGGCGATGCCGCGACGGACCCGGCCCTCCACCTCGATCCCCACGGCCTCGAGTTGCATCTTGAAGAGCGCGCCGGCATAGAGGACGGGATCGCGGACGCTTCGCGCGAAATTTCGAGCCGGTTCGCCCAGTCCCAAGTCACCGCTGACCACGACGGTCTCGGCCTGGGGCGTCGCCTCTCCGCGCCCGATCGACAGACTCCCCTTGTCACCCGCATCCAACGTGCGGCCCCGGTTCTGCACTTGAAAATACGACAGGGGCGGGTCGACCTGCACCCGAACCGGGTCATCCGACCCCAAGCCCGGGCCCACCCGTACAAAAAAGGCGCCATAGTTCGCCGAAAGACCCGCCACCGGAGCGTGAAAAGCCCGAGAGGAGGGCTCGCCCCATGCCGGGTGCCAGTAGGCGGCGTCAAAACAGGAGGGGTCCACCACCACGTCCCCCTCCACCCGGACCAGACCATTGCGGCGCAAGTCTGCCGCCAACCGCCACCAGTCCTCGGAGTTGAGCGCGGGATCGCCGCCTCCCCGAATGCCCAGTTCCCCCACCGCCCCGGTGGGTACGAGATCGCGATCCGCCACAATCACCGTCTCGAAGCGGTGGCTGGGCCCAAACGCGTCGAGGGCCGCGAGCGCTGTCAACAGCTTCATGTTGGACGCAGGGATACGCGAAACGTCAGGATCCCGGGCGTAGAGGGTCTCCCCGCCCTCCCCGATCACCAGAGCGCCGACTTTCGCGGAGACCAGGGAATCCACTTGTAAGGTCGCATCCAAGCGAACCTCGAGGGAAGTCGGCGAATCCGCCGCCCAGCCGACCCCCACGGAAAGGACCAGTAGCGCCAGCGACGTTCCCCAAGTCACCCACGTCACCCACCCCACCGACGTCACCGAAACTCGGACGCCCAATGCGGCGCCGCGCGAGCACTCGTCTCTCCCTGCTCGGCTCAAGTCCTCAGCTCCCCTTTTCGATTCCTCGCGGATCGCCCCGCACCCGCCCCTGCGGGAGACCGAGCGGCCCACCACGGGAAGCCTCACAAAGCACTCCTCAAGCACGCCTCGGAAAACCAATCCCAGCGCGGGGGGTGCGGGACCGACCGACCTGCGCGAGGGTATCCGGCAGTTTGTCAGTGGGCAAACGTAAGAAGAGACAGTCGGATTGGGGGATCCGCGTGCTCAACTGGATTTGGCTCGGACTGATACTGGTCTCCATTGCCTACGCGTCCTGGATTCCCGGGCGCATGGCGGAGGTGGCCATGGCTGTAATGACCGGCGCTTCGTCGGCCATTACCCTTGTGATTGGCCTGGTGGGCGCGATGGTCTTCTTCCTGGGCCTGACCCGCGTGGCCTTTGATGCAGGGCTCCGCGATTGGCTGGGTCGTCGACTGGCTGGACTGGCACGCCGACTCTTTCCCGAAGTCCCTGCCGATCACCCCGCCATGGGGGCCATGGTGATGAACATGTCCTCGAACATGATGGGGCTGGGCAACGCCGCCACGCCTTTCGGCCTGAAGGCCATGTCGGAACTGGCCCGGCTCAACACGATGCCCGGTGTGGCCACCAATGCAATGGTGCTCTTCCTGGCGATCAACACCAGCGCGATCACGATCTTCCCGCCCTTCGGCACCATCGCCGTGCGCCAGGCCGCGGGTTCCGCCGACCCGTGGGCCATTTGGGCGCCCACACTGATTGCCACCACCTGCTCGACCTTGGCCGCGGTGGCCGGCTACTTTGCACTGGGTCGACTCCCGGTCTTCCGGCGGCGGCCCGTCGACTCTCTCCCGGTGCCCCCGGTCTCCCACGAAAACCCGGACTCGCCCCCGGAGACGAATCTCCCCGCCCCGCGGGCGGCGACCGCTCCCGGCTGGGTTCGGGCCACCCTCGTGGGCGTGTTCACGCTCACCGTGGTGTCGGGGCTCGGCATGGAATTCGGACGCCTGGTTCCGGAACTCGGCGTCGGGGGTGCCGGCAAGGCAATCATTCAGGACTGGATGCTGCCCCTGCTCGTGGCGGGCCTGCTTCTCATCGGACTGGCATCCGGCGTCCGCGCCTACGACTCGATGATCGCCGGCGCCCGGGAGGGCCTCGACGTGGCCGTTCGCATCGTCCCCTACCTCGTTGCCATCTTGGTGGCCGTGGCGATGTTTCGAGCATCCGGTGCCCTGGATCTCATCATCGGATTTCTCGATCCCTATACCCGCGCCATAGGAGTGCCCGCCGAAGTCCTCCCCATGGCGCTGCTCCGCCCCTTGTCGGGATCTGGAGCCTTCGGAGTCATGAGCGAAATCATCACCACCCACGGCCCAGACACCTTCATCGGCTATCTCACCTGCACCCTGATGGGATCCACCGAAACCACATTCTATGTCCTGGCCCTCTACCTAGGAGCGGCGGGCGTGGTCGACGGCCGCCACGCTCTCGGCGCCTGCCTAATCGGTGATCTCGGCGGCTTCGTGGGCGCCACCGCTGCCTGCCACTGGTTCTTCGGCTAGGCCAGGACAGGCCATGGGGAGCCCCAGCGGCGTCGATCCCCACCCCGCAGAAATTGCGCGCGCGGTGGATGCTGCTCTCGGACGAGGAGTCGCGGCGGCCCTGCCCCTTCCTCCCGGCCTCGACGTCCGCCGGTTCTACAGGCTGCAACTCACGGGCGATACCGATCCGCCCCGCCTGGTGGCCCGGGTCGACCCCAATCCGGGCGCGGCATCGGATCTTGAGCCCATCCGCGGACTCCTCGCTCAACACGGCCTGCCCGTACCTGCCCGGTACGGAAGCGCCCGGGGAATCGAACTCCTGGAAGACTTGGGCGACCAAAGCCTGGAACGCCTCGCGGCCGGCAAGCCGCCCCGACAGCGCGATGCCCTCTACGCCGAAGCCTGCGAACTCGTGCCCCGGCTCCAACGCATCCCCTTGCCCTTCAACCGCGCCTTGGACGCCGAACTGATCATGAGCAAGGCCCTCAAGTGGCTTCAATGGACCTTGCCCCTTGCCCTGGGGCGCCCGGCGAGTGCCTCGGAAAGCGGTGCCGTGAACGCGGCTTTCGGGTTGATCGCGCGGACGTGCGAAGCGGCCCCCGCAAGACTGGCTCACCGGGATTTCAAAGCCGCCAACCTGATTCAGCGGCGCGCTTCCCGGAACCAGCCCGCGCACTTGTGCATGATCGATTTGCAGGACGCTTTTCTCGCGCCCCCGGAGTACGACCTGGTCTGCCTGCTTCGGGACTCCCAGGTCCAGCTCCCCGAGACCACGGTTCAAGCTTTGCTGGAACGCACCCGGCCCGAACTGCCGGCCCCCCCCGGACCCGATGAATTCGCTCGCCGCTTTGACCTCATCGCCATAGCTCGGATCGCCAAGGACATTTCCCATTATCTGCATGCCGCCAGCCAACGGGGGGACCGACGTTACCTCCGCTTTGTACCCACGGGCCTGTCGAACCTGCGCGCCGCCACCCTCCGCGCCCAGTCACGCGATCCCGAAATCAGCGAGTTCGCCGAAATTCTCACGGATTTGCCGGCGACCCTCGACGTGCCGGCGGACTCTCGGGCAAGGGACAAAGCCTGATGCGCGCGATGATCCTCGCCGCAGGGCTAGGCACGCGTATGGGCCCACTCTCAAACCTACGGGCCAAGCCCGCCCTACCCGTCCTCGGACGCCCGGTGATCGCCTGGCTATTGGAACTCCTCGCCCACCACGGCGTCGAAGAGACGGCCGTCAATCTCCACCACTTGCCCCGGAGCATCGAGAACGCGGTGGACCGGTTCGCCCCCTCTGGACTCTCGGTGACCTACTCAAGGGAGGTCACGCCCCTGGGCACGGGCGGAGGCATCGCTTCCCAGGCCGATTTTCTTGCCCAAAGTGAGCCGGCCCTGGTCCTGGCGGGGGACATGGTGCTCGATTGCGACCTCACGACCCTGGTCGCCCAGCATCGCAAATCCGGCGCGGACTGCACCCTTGTGCTTCAGGCCAGGTGCAGGCATAACCAGCATTTCGGCACCCTGGGAATCGACGCCCAGGGCTCTCTCCGACGCATCGCAGATCGCTTCGACCTCGGCGGCGAGGTTCGGTCTGGAGTCTTTGTCGGCCTTCGGATTCTATCGCCGAGCCTCTTCCGAGCGCTCCCCGACCGTGCGCCAGGGACGGCGTTCGAGGATCTCTCGGACTGGTGGGCCCCGCTCCTGGCCGCCGGAAAGGCCAAGATTCGCTGCCAATTGCTCAACCCCGAACAACTCCAATGGCAGCCCGTGGGCACCCCAGGCGAGTACCTGACCGCAAACCTTTCGCCTCCCCATGTGACGTTCCTGGCCGAGGCCGAAAGGGCCGCACCCGGGACACTCATCCTGGGCGAGGAAAGGGATCTGGTTCTCGGTGCGGGCGCCCAACTGGGTCAGGGGAGCAGGCTTCGGCGCAGCGTCGTCTGGGAAAAAGAAACTGTACCCCCAAACTTCCACGGCCGGGGGGGGGTCTTCGCCGACGGAAACTTCTATTTTGGCGACACGGATCCCGTAGAAGGCGCCGGGCAAGCTGGCAACCCAGGGAGAAAATCAAACGATGGATGAAGTGACCTTTGTCGGCACCAGCGATGCATTTGGAGCCGGCGGGCGACGACAATCGGCGATTCTCGTGCGCGGACCTCGGGGCACCCTCCTAATGGATTGCGGGGCCACAACCAACACTGGCCTCGTACAGTTGGGAATCGACCGGAATGAAATCGAGACAATCCTCATCTCGCACTTCCACAGCGATCACTTCGGCGGCATCCCGCTCTACCTGCTGGCGGCCCTCTACGAAGACCGCCGCCAGCAACCCCTCGCCATCGTCGGCCCACCGGGCATCGAGGCCAAGGTCCGCGCCCTCGCCTCGGCTATGGGGCACAGCATGGACTCCCAGGAGTGGCCCTTCGCCATCACCTTTCACGAAGCCAGGGCTGGAACCGAGCAGGAATTCGGCCCTGCGCAGATCGCGGCCTTCGAAACCCAGCACCAACTCGAGGCCAATCCCCACGGCTACCGGGTCAATCTCGGCGGGGCCCGGATCGCTTACTCGGGGGACACCGGATGGTTCTCCGGGCTCCCGGCACACGTCGCCGGCGCTGATCTCTTTGCCTGCGAGTGCACCCTCTTCGATCGCCGTCTTGATTTCCATCTCAGCCTGGACGAAATCCGCGCCCATCACGCCGAACTGGATGTCGGTCGACTGGTACTCACCCACCTGGGCTCCGCAATGTCGCAAGAGCGCGAGACCATTGAGTTCGAGACCGCGGACGACGGTCTGGTGATTGGGCTCTAGCCCGGGCCGACGATGGCCCCCAGAACAGTCAGGCGCGCAGCGCCCGTGCAGTGGGGAATATGGTTGGGCAGCCCGAGCAGCGTATTGCGGCCGAGCAGCGAGAACGCCATGGCCTCGGCTGCATCCGCGGGAACCCCCCACGCATCGAAAGCCTCCACGTCAGCACCGGGAACGGCGGCGCGTAGGCCGGCCATGATCGCTGGGTTCGCTGCCCCACCGCCGCCTACCAGGATGCGCTCTCCGTCCCCCCGCCAACCCGGAAGCCAATCCCGACAGGCCCGGGCAACGCTTTCAACCGTAAAGGCCACCACCGTCGCGATCAGGTCGTCTTCCGAGGCTCCCGGTTCGGCCCTCTGCCAGCGGGCCATGATCTCCTCCGACCGGGCCCGACCGTAACGCTCACGGCCGGTGGATTTAGGCGGCGGCTGGGCGAGGAATTCATCTTCCTGCAGAAGCTCTTGAAGAAAGCCCGGCGAAACAGTCCCGCGCAACGCCCGCGCGCCGTCCCGGTCCATCGTTTCCTCGCCCCCGGTCATTCGCTCCACCACGCCGTCCGCCAAGCTGTTGGCCGGCCCCACGTCAAACGCCACGACCTTGTCCGGATCGCCTCCGGCGGGGAGCCACGTCACATTGGCGATGCCTCCCAGATTCAGAATCAGACGACTTTCCTTCGCTTCCGAAAATGCAGCGCGATGAAAGAACGGAGCCAGAGGAGCCCCTTGGCCCCCGGCCGCCATGTCGCCGGGCCGAAAATCGCCGACCACCCGGCATCCTGTACGCTCGGCGATCAGCGCGAGAGAACCGATCTGCAGGGTCCCCCCCACTTCCGGGTGGTGGGCAATCGTCTGGCCGTGGGAGGCAATTCCATCCACGTCTTCCAGCGCGACCCCCCCCGCTTCGGCCACCGCCACCGCCGCCTCGGCGAAGCGTTCGGCAAGGATACGATCGAGGGCAACCAATTCGCGCATGGCCTCGGCGGCGGGCACCTGACCCGCCGCCAAGGCATGCACCCGCTCCTGCTCGGATCGAGCCAGGGGCAGTTCCCGATAGGCGAGCAGGGAGAATGGCCGGGTCGCCGTCCCCCCTGGCCACTCCACCAGCGCTGCGTCCACCGCATCCGCTGACGTTCCCGACATTAAACCAATCACGAGCATGACCGGGAGCTTAGGCCGAATTCGAGTCGACGGACTCCACACCGGGCCCAAGAACTTCAGAAACCCCCACGAGACAGGTGTTCAAGTCCTTGACATTCCTATTCAATTCTCCAACATAGGCCGCTCGATTCTTCCCGGCGCCCCAGACTTTGGGGGCCGCCTGATTTTGGCCCTCCTCGATCCCTCCGGTCTGTACGTCCAAACCGGAGCCGGCAAGCGCTCAGGTCGGACACGCCGACGGCGCATCGAGACACCTCGAAACTCCGGAGTACAGCGACCCATGAACGAAGCTTCGCGCATTCAGGGATGGACAATCTGCGGCGCCGCAGGCGGGTTGGCCCTGCTCTTCGTCCTCGGCCTCCTCAACCACAGCTATTGGGCGATCGCCCTACCCGTGGCCGTTCTGACTCTCTTCGTGCTCGGCTTGGCGGGCTGGGTCGGCTACACGATCGCCACTATCCAGGTCGAAGCCGACCCGGTACCCGAGGTCCTTGTCTCCGAAGCCGACACCCGGGAGGCAGCCCCAGAAGCCTCCAGCCCACGCGAATCGACCTGAGTTCCCGAGTATGCGAATCGCACTGCTGACCTATCGAGGAAACATGTTCTGTGGCGGACAGGGCATCTACGCCGCCTATCTCGCCCGGGAGTGGCAGAAGGCCGGGCACGATGTTCACGTCTTCGCCGGACCTCCGCTTCCGGAGTTGGCCTCGGGCATTCCCCTGCATGAAATTCCCAACGACAACGTCTTCGCCGGCGAGATGCAGAATTTCTTCAACCCGGCCCAACCCCTCTCCCTACTCAAACCCCTAAGCCTCTGGGAACTGGGTGTCTCGCGATTCGGCATCTTTCCTGAGATGCAGACATTCGGCTTCCGCCTGATGCGTCGCTGGCCGACGCTCCAGGAGCGGCACAAGTTCGACATCGTCTTTGACAACCAATCCCTGTCCTGGGGTCTGCTCGGCATTCGCGCCATGGGGACACCCGTCGTATCGGTGATCCATCACCCCCTTCACATTGACCGCGAGGCCGACTACTCCATCGATCCCCGGCTGATCAAGAAGATCAAACGAACCCTCTACTTTCCGCTCTTCATGCAGCAGCAAGTCGCGCCGCGACTCGATCGCATCGTGACAGTGAGCCAGGCATCGGCCCACGAAATCGAGCGCTACTTCGGCATCCCGAGCAAGAACGTCCCCGTCATCTACAACGGCACAGATACGGAACTCTTCCGACCCATCGAAAGCGTCGAGAAGGAAACCGACATGCTTTTCGTCGGCCGCACCGAAGACCGCAAAAAGGGAATCGGCACGATGCTTGAAGCCCTCTCGCTGCTGCCCAAAGAAGTCACCCTCAAAATCGTGGATGGCCGCATACCGGAAAATGGCCTCGTCCCCCGCCTGATCCAGAAATACGGGTTGGGCGACCGGGTCAAGGTCGTCGATCGGATGCTCAGTGTGGAGGAACTCGTCGAGCAGTACTCCAGCGCGCGGGTCGCCATCGTGCCCTCTTTCTTCGAGGGGTTCGGGTTTCCCGCCAGCGAGGCCATGGCATGCGGGCTCGCGGTGATCGCCAATGCCGCCGGCGCCCTACCCGAGGTCGTGGGCACGGATGGACACGCGGGACGCCTGGTCCCCATGCGAGACTCCCGGGCCATGGCCGACGCCATGGCGGACGTCCTTTCGAATCCGGAGAAAACCGCCCGAATCGGTCGCGCCGCGCGCAAGCGGATCGAGCGAGTATTCCAATGGAGCGACGCTGCCGCTGGCCTCGTCGACGTATTCGAGGAAACCCTGCGTGCTTCTCACCGTCGATCTCGAGCGGCTTGACGTCCGAGCCGGCGACCTCGTCTTGGACGCGGGTTGCGGCGAGGGTCGTCATTGCTTCGGCTGCCTCGAACGCGGGGCACGCGTTGTCGGACTCGATCTCGACTTCGACTCCCTAAGGCTCGCCGCCCGGCGGCTGCGGGGCCGGGCCGAGGAGCTCAAATCCGTCGGGGAGATGAACCAAGGAAACGCTTTCGCCCTCCCCTACGCGAACAACACCTTTGACCGCATCATCTGCTCCGAGGTCATGGAACACGTCCACGACTACGTGGGCGCGGTGCGCGAACTCGCCCGGGTCACACGGCCGGGGGGCAGGCTCGCCATTACGATCCCGACGGCAACCAGCGAGCACCTGTATCTGCGCCTGGGGGATGACTACTTCGAGAGCCCGGGTGGTCATATCCGAATCTTTAAGCCAAGGAGGCTTGCCGAAGGCCTAGCCAAGGTCGGTCTCAGTACAGTCGGCGTCGGCTTTGCCCACGGTTTTCACACGCCGTACTGGGTGCTTCGTTCCATCATGAACCTGCCCTCGGCGGATGACAGCGCCCTCGTGCGGATCTACCGAAAATTCCTGATCCAGATCACGGGTTCCCCCGTCATGGATCGCATCGAGAAAAAAGTCCTGAATCGGATCTGTCCCAAGAGCTTGATCCTGTACGCCGAGAAGTCGTCCATTGCCTGACCTCCAGCGGCCCCAACGGGTCTGTTTTATTGCCTATCGGGGCAGCATGACATGCGGGGGCCAGGGCATCTACCTCTACTTCCTGGCCCGGGAACTGGCACGCCTCGGAATCGAGGTCGACGTCGTGGTGGGCCCGCCCTACCCGGACCCCATGGACTTTGCCCGGAGTGTCCAGGAACTCCCCAACCGAGAACACTGGGCTCGGTGGTTTACCGGCGACTACCCGGGGATGCTCCCGGAGGGAGGAGCGATGGCGGCGCTCAACCCCCTCAACCTCTACGAGCTTGGGGCCAGTCGCCTGGGCTTCCTCCCCGAACCCATGGCGTTCAGCTTGCGCGCACTCCGCGCCCTGGCCCAACGCCTCCGCACCGGCGAACGGTGGGATCTGATCCACGATGTCCAGTGCCTCGGCTACGGGGTCCTTGGCCTCAAGGCCCTGGGGCTCCCGGTCGTCACCACCATCCACCACCCTCTGTCGGTGGACCGCCGAGCGTCCCTGATCCGAGACCAGACCCTTCGCGACCGAATCGGCTCCATGGCCTTCTACCCCGTGGACATGCAGGCCTTCGTGGCCCGGCGCGTCGACCGAGTCTTCACCTCCTCCGAAGAGAGCGCACGGGCGATCGCCACGGACTTTCGGGTCAATCCGAATCGCATCCGCAATGTCCTCAATGGCCTGGATACCGATTTCTTTTGTCCCGACCAAGCCGTGGAGCGAAGCGAAACCGAACTGCTCTGCGTGGGACGCGCCAGTGACCCCAACAAGGGCGTCCGCAGCCTGATCCGGGCACTGGCTCACCTGCCCGAGGCCATCACCCTCACCTTGGTGGACAACAACCACCCGGACAGCGAGGTTTTCAAGTGGGCGCGCGAGGTCGGGGTGGGCCACCGACTGAATGTCACAGGCCGGGTCGAGGCCGACGCCTTGGTGAACCTGTACCGAAGAGCCGCCGTCACCGTGGTTCCGTCGCGCTACGAGGGGTTCGGATTGCCTGCCGTGGAATCCATGGCCTGCGGCACGCCGGTGGTGGCCTGCCGTGTGGGCGCCCTTCCCGAAGTCATGGCGCTATGCGAGGGGGGACTTCTGGTCGAAAAAGATTCATCCCCGGCCCTCGCCCAAGGAATCAAAACCCTCATGCGCTCATCCGATCAACGCCGGGAACTTGCCGAGCGTGGGCGTGGGCGTGTGGAAGCACATTTGTCCTGGCGGAGAGTCGCCAGCGCCACAGCCGACGGTTACGCCGAGTTACTGGCCGAACGGCGCGGTCGCCCCACCAGCACGATCACGTCGGATAGACCCGGCCAATGACGCGCCAATTGGTCCATGGACCTCACGGCCACATCCGCCACCGGCCGAGGGAACCGCGCCATCCACTTGGACCAGCCGGGCATTCCCCAGCCCATTGAAATGCCTTCCATGCTTTCGATGATCAAGCTCTTCTCGGCCTGCTCACGAATCAGGTCTGGCTCGTACCGGGTAAAATGGTCACTGGGGGCGTCGTAGCCCCGTCGCTCCCGCAATGGACCCAGGCCCAGAACATCTTGTCGAAAATCGTCCAGAGCACGGCCGACCCGGCAGGCCAGAGACTCAAAGTTCGCGATGGCCAGCACCACCCGGCCTTCGGGTTTCGTGACCCGGGCCATCTCGGCGATCGCCCGCTCCGGGGTGTCGAAGTGATCCATCGCCCCCTTGCAGATGCAGGCATCGAAACTCTCCGGGGAGAACGGCAGCGTGTCCGACCAACCCCGAACCCACTCGGGCATGGGACCGGGCTTGTCCGCCGCAAACATCTGGGCCATTCCCGTCATTCGCCCAGAGGGTTCCGCCCCGACGGCGCGCGCTCCGCGAGCCGCCAGCGCAATCGAGTCCTGCCCGACACCACTCGCCACATCGAGGACCCAGGTACCCGGACCCGGTCGGGCCCGGTCCAGGGTGACTCGGGTCATCCGGTCAAATAGGAATTCGCTATCCGGCGTCAGGCCGGTGGGGATCACATCACTCATGTCTCGATCAAGATCGACCACTCTCATAACGGGCCAAGCTAGCTTCTCTGGAGCGCCCTGTCTGGACCCAGTTAGAAACCCAAGCCCTCGCTTCGTCCCAGCCACCCCGCCCAGTCCCGAGTCTGCGATCCCAATTTGGACCTCTCCCTCAGCACAGGTATCTTCTTCGGGAGCATGGCTGACGAGACCTCTGGGTTGAATACAGACTCCGCCTCCCCGCGGAGACCCTTCCTAACCGCCGGAAGGTTCGCGAGAGATCGCATTCTCTCCTTCTGGGTCATCTACATCGCGGTATTTGTGTTCCTAATCCTCTATACGTCAACGGTTCGGGTGGTCGAGATCCGCCTGGACCAGCACTTTGCGCGCCTGGCCGTGGAAGCAACCCACGTCACCGAACTCGATACGCCTGTCGCCACCCAGATCCAGCAAGCCATGGGCGACCTCGTCGAGCGCTCACCCTGGGTCACAATCGGGGGCATCCGGGTCACCAGCCTCGTCCTGGGCAGCGACGGAATCAGCTGGATCTATGTCCACGGCCGTATCCCCCCCCAGCAGGAAGGGCTCGCCCCCACAGATGTTCTTCGCCAGGCAGTGGAATTGCTACCGGCTTCCACCGACGTGAGCGTTTCGGTTCCCCACACATCACTGCTCGCCAACGCAATATTGCTCGGCTACGCGTCCCTGCTGCTCTGGGGACTCTATTCCTACAATCGGGCCAATCAGCGCCGGTACGCGCGCGAAACCCAGGCCGCCGTCGCCGCTCGGGACCTCGCGGCTGGACGGGCGAGCAAAATCGAAGAACAGCTCTTTGCAGCGCGCAACCGCCTTGCCACCATCGAGCCCTCCGAGAAGGCCCAGAGCACCGAAATCGCCGGGCTCCAGTCCGAGAGGCTCGAACTGCAACAGAAGATCAACGTTCTGGCCAGCCGCGAGGAAGAGCTTCGGGGATCCGCCGATCGATCTGTCGAACTCTCCCAGGAGGTCACCGCCCTGGAGGAACTACTGGAAGAAGCAGCGGACAACATTACGACCAAGGAAGAGGAACTCAAGCAACTCGAAAAGAACCTCAAGCAAGCGGCCAAGGGTGGAGGCAGTTCCCGCAGCAAGGGCGGCGAGGCTCTAGCCCGACGGCTGAGGACCCTCTACAAGACAGTCGAATTCGACGACCATGCTGTCGACACCCTCTTTGCGCTCCGCGACGAAACCATGAAGCTCAAAGCCGAGGAAGTCATCAAGCGCCTCTCCGAAGAGTCCGACAACGTTGCCGTTCGCCGCAAGGTCGGCGGCCTCCCCAACCATCTCAATATCTACGAACTCGGATTCGCGGGTAAGGGGCGTATCTATTATTGCCGGGGCCAGTCACAACGTTTTCGCGTCCTCACTGTCGGCGCAAAAAACAGCCAGGACTCGGACATGGAATATCTCCGCCGACACGGCCGAGAGGAGGCCACCTAAGCCCGGTCCCTGGCCAGCTCCTAGCCCAGGTGCTGGTGGAGAACCGCCTTCAGCTCGGCGTCGTCCCAGGGTTTTGGGATCAAGGCTTCGATGCCAATCTCCTTCAACTCCTGTTTACTCACCGCCTCGGCCCATCCGGTGATCAACAGACGAACCGTTTCCGGGCGCCGTCGCGCGACTTCGGCCAGCAATTCCGTCCCCGTCATCCCCGGCATCTTGTGATCCGAGAGAACCAGATCCACCGCCCCCTTGTCGACGATACGGAGCGCCTCCCGGGCCGAGTCCGCCAGCAGGATATTCCAGCCCTCACGGCGCAGCGAGCGTTTTAGAGCGGAAAGGATCCCGGCATCATCGTCGACGATCAGTAGATTCATCATCGGCCACAACTCCCTTCATTTTCATTCATTGATCGGCTCGTCCGAGCCGTCGATGGGTGAAGCTTCCCGGAGAAGCTCATGTTCCAGGGGTAGGAAAATCTCAAAGCGGGCACCTCCCCCCGGCTCACTGGTCGCCGTCATCTCGCCGCCGTGCTTCTTCACGATCCCGTAGGAGGTAGACAATCCCAGACCCGTCCCAGCACCAACTTCCTTTGTCGTAAAGAAAGGGTCAAAGATCCTCGGCAAGTTCTCTTCCGCAATCCCCGCACCGGTATCGCGAATGGCCACCTCGATGCCACCTCCCCGATGTCGAGTCGAAATCTCAATCACGCCCCCTTCATCGGATCCTTCCTCGATGCTCTCCTCGATAGCCTGATAGGCGTTGACCAGCAAGTTCATGAAAACCTGCTTCAACTGCATGGGGTGGCAGCGCAACTCGGGCAGAACTTGATAGTCCTTCTTCAGTTCCACCGAGTGCTTCATCATCGTCCAGACAATATTTGCCGTGGAGTCAACGCATTGGTTGACGTCGGCCAACGTCGTCGCCAGACCACCCTGATGGGAAAAATCGCGTAGATCGCTCACGATATGACGAATGCGCTCGGAGCCTTCGAGAGACTCGCGCAGAGCACTCGCAAAATCCTTGCGCAGATAATCGACCTCGATTCGCCCGGCGGTCTCCTCCAACGCGCTTGCCGCCTGCTGAATCTCGGGTGCAGCACCCGGTGGAATCGCGCGTTGCAGGTCACCCACTGCATCGAGATACTCCGAGAGATCGTCCAGGTACTCGCGCATCTGGGCAAGGTTGGCGTGAATGAATCCCACCGGATTGTTGATCTCGTGGGCGATTCCCGCAGCCAACTGCCCGATGGACGCCATCTTTTCCTGCTGAAGGACCTGGCGCTGCAACTCCTTGATCTCACTCAGGTCTTGAAAAATCACCACCGCGCCCTGAACATCCCAACTCTCCTCACGCAGCGGCGAGCAAGAGATCCCGATGGGAATCACAGTGCCATCGGCCAAGGAGAGCATCATCTCCCCCCCCTTGGAGTCCGTGCCGTCCTCAAGCGCCCGGGCGAGAGGCGAAGGCAACTCGCCGGCGGAGGAAAAGTAGTCCTCCACCCGTTGCCCGCGCAGATCCGCCTCGGGACAACCCAGTATCCGACCCGCCGGAGGATTTGCAAACGTGATTTTTGCCTCGCGGTCAACCACCATCAGGGCGCTGTTAATACTCCTGACCACGAATTCGTTGAATCGTTCGAGTTCCCCCAATCGCCGGCTCAGGGATTCTGTCTGGGTAACATTGGAAAGCGCAAGCAGAATGTGACCCTCACCGTCCAGCCGTTGACTGCGCACATCAAAGACAGAACCCCGGCCTTGAGCATCCACCATGCGCGCGAGACGAGACCCCTCGGGCAAAGCCAGGCCCGGAGGCGGAAGCAACTGCAACAGGTTGCCGCTTTCGATCAAATCCTTGGGCAGGGCCGATTGGACGTGCACTCCCCGAACGTGCTCGGAGGAAAGTCCGAAAGCACGCTGAAATTCGGGGTTGACCTCCACCACGCTTCGGGCGTCGTCCAGAACGGCCAGGGCCACGGGAATTTCGCTCACAATTGCCTCGTTGAGACTCTCCAGCCAGTGAATTTTGGTCTGCGCTGCGTCTCGATCACGGATCTGCCGCCAGCGACGGATCTGCTCCATCGCGACCAGCGCGAGCACCTCGGAGTAGTCATGGCCCACGCGCACGCAATCCGCAGCGCCGTGGCGAAACGCATCCAGAGCAGCGGACTCCGAAGCCTCTGCGGGAATGACCACAACCACCGGCGCGCCGGGCGGGACCCCGCATTCAAAGAAAGCCGTCACGGTGGCTGGATCGCAACGATCCAGGATCACGAGGTCCATTTCGAAGCGCCCGGCCAACTCGACGCATTGCTGAACGTCACACGCGGGAAGGATTTCCACCTGTGCGCCAATTTGGCCGAGGGCCAAAGCGGTATCCGCCCGGGTGAGGTTCGTGTGCCCCGAATCCTCGTGCCGAACGCCCTGGGCCACGGAGGAAAAAACCGGCTCGTCGGCTCCCGGGACTTGAAGAACTGTTATCCGGACAAGGGCCGGACCCGTCTCGACTGGATGTGCTCCCACCAAGTTCGAAAATCCATTCCGATGTGGGGGGACTAGAGTAAGCTACTCGATCGCGGGCGAGCGACCAACCCCCGGTCCGGCCCCCCAGACCCGCCCCGGCGCTTTGGTCACCCCAAGGCCGCTGGCCATGCCCAGTCGGGCGGCTTTTCGGTAAAAGGTGCTCCGGCCTATGCCGAGGCAGCGCGCAGCCCTGCGAGTATCGCCCCCACTCACCTCCAGCGCCCGCTCCAGTGCCCTGCGCTCGTACGCGTCCAGGGAGAGCGGGATCCCATCGAGCTGCTCGACCCCGGCGGATTCCGCCGCTCCTTGGGCCCCAACCGAAGGTCGGCCGAGGGCCGCCCTGACAGCGCCCACCACTCGAGGCAGATCGCGACTCGGGTCCGCGATGTAATCGAAGGCCCCCAACCGCATGGCCTCGACGGCACGGTCGATGCAACCCGCCGCATCCAGCACAACAACCGCCGCCCGGGGCCAGCGTTCAAAGATCGGCTTAAGTGTTTCTACGGGCCCTGCCCCACCGGAGCAGAGTTCCAAGACAACAACGGAAATTTCTGCCTTGGCGGGTAGGCACTGTGTGCTGCGCGAATCATTGGCTCGAACGATCCGAACGATCGCGGGGTCCAGTAGCCTCCGGAGGACCGTTTCGGCGGATCCAGGCTCGCACGATAGGCAAAGCAGGGACGTCGGTTCCGCCACGGTCACTGTTCCAATCCGCATGCAGAGCCTATCGACCCACGCAGCCAACCCTTGAGCGACAAATGCCTCAAACCTGCGACGGGTTGAATCGCGCCCACCCGCACTCTATCCTGTGCCCGCCCCCCCTCCGCCAAGCGGAGCAGCTTCGTGCCCAAAAATCACGTTCTCATCGTCGATGACGAAGATCTATACAGGCGGGCACTTGAACGCATTCTGAGGCGCCAGGGACACACCATCTCCTCGGCATGCAACGGTGCGGACGCTCTGGAATTTGTCGCCAACCAGTCCGTCGACCTTGTCCTATGTGACATCAAGATGCCCGGCATGAACGGCCTGGACGTCGTCAAGCGAATTCACGAGATCCGCCCGGACCTGCCCTGCATCGTAATCACGGGATTCGGCAGCTCTGAGCGCTCCCTCGAGGCCCTGGGGGCCGGTGCATTCTGGTATCTCGAAAAGCCTTTTGAGCAGGAGCGCCTCGACGTGATTCGGCGCTTGGTCGATCAGGCCATCGAACACGGCCAACTCAAGAGCGAGAACCGCCGGCTCAAGAGCGAACTCCAGTCGCGATACGGCTTCGACCGGATTGTCGGAAAGAGCGAAGCACTCGGCCAAATGCTCTCCTTGATCGAAAAGGTGGCGGATACCGAGAGCACCGTTCTCATCACCGGCGAGAGCGGCACCGGTAAGGAACTGGTCGCCCAAGCCCTTCACTACAACAGTCGCCGGTCCGGCAAGCCCCTGGTGACAGTCAATTGTGGAGCCATTCCCGAAGAATTACTTGAGTCTGAACTCTTCGGTCATATCAAGGGCGCTTTCACCGGGGCCCACCAAACCCGCGAAGGCCGCTTTAGCCGAGCAGACGGGGGCACCCTCTTCCTCGATGAAATCGGGGATATGAGCCCAAACCTCCAAGTCAAGCTTCTGCGGGTGCTCCAGGAGCGTTCTTTCGAGCCTGTAGGCTCATCCAAGACCCGACAGGTCGACGTTCGCATTGTCGCGGCGACGCACCAGGATCTGCCGCGCCTGATCGAGGAAAAGCTCTTTCGCGAGGACCTCTTCTATCGCCTGAATGTCGTGCCCATCGAGGTCCCTCCCCTGCGAAGCCGCAACGGGGATGTCGCCCTCCTCGTCCAACACTTTCTGGCCCGTAGCGACGAGGATCACGGGCGGCATCGCACTTCCGTCAGCCATGAAGCCATGGATCGTCTGGCCGGGTATCCGTGGCCGGGAAACGTGCGGGAACTCGAAAACATGGTCGAACGGCTCGCCATCCTAAGCGGCGAGGGCGGCATCGAACTCGCAGACCTTCCGGCATCCCTGGCGGAGCGTTCAAGTTCCACCGCCACCGCCCATGCAATCCCCGCCCATGCAATCCCCGCCCATGCACTCCCCGCCTATGAACTCCCCGCCGAAGGCCTCTCCCTCTATCGCGCGGTGGGGGAACTCGAGAAGAGCCTGATCGGCCAAGCGCTCAGCCGTACCGGATGGAACAAGAACCAGGCCGCCCAGCTCCTCGATCTAAACCGCACCACCCTGATCGAGAAGATCAAAAAGCGCGAACTGACCCCTCCCGACTGACCTGGGCCCTGGCTGCGGGCAAGCCGCCTGATGGCTTCGGCTCGGCTGCATCCGAACGACCTCTCGGCAGCCCCCCGAGAGCCGACCGACCCGGGGGCGCACCGGGGCGTACCGAGCCGTACCTATTCGCACATTTTGGTACGACCGACCGACGCAAAACGTCGAGATCGCGACGTTTCTCGGCACTTTGGAGCAGTCGCAACGGAACACCCACGAATTCTGTCCGCCGCAACCGCGTCGTGCCCCAATTTGGGTAAAATATTTTACCTATTAAAAACAGATACTTAGGATCCAAACGGCTCAACGATGACCATTCTCGACCCGTCAGGGCTCTGTTTTCCAGTGCAATTTTAATTCTTGGCACGATGCGTGCTTTACCTATGACCTGACAGCTCACCTAGATCGGATTCAGGATCCGACTAAAGCCAGCGCGCAGACAAACCCTCAGGGGCCAAACCGGGAGATCACGACCATGGAATCAGTACTCCGAGAAGCCAAACAAAAATACGACGAGATCCCATCCGCCATCAAGGATGAGGTCATCCTCGAGCATACACCCCTGGTTCGGTACATCGTGAATCGCATCGCCGTCCGCCTTCCCTCTCATATTGACCTCGATGACCTTCAGAGCACCGGCGTGATCGGGCTCATGGATGCAATCGACAAGTACGATCCCGAAAAGAACTGCAAATTCAAGACATACGCAGAATTTCGGATTAAGGGAGCCATCCTGGATCAACTTCGAGCACTCGATTGGGTTCCGCGAAGCGTGCGTCAGAGAAGCCGCCAGCTCGAAAGTGCCTACGGAGAGCTTGAGCAGGAATTGGGGCGCGCGGCCACGGAGAAGGAAGTCGCAGAATCCATGGGCATGGAGATGGACAAATTCCACACCCTCGTCAACCAGGTACGTGGCATATCGATGATCAACCTCGAAGAGGTCCGCGGCACGAACTCCGACGGCGAAAGTGCCGGAACGTTCTCGGATGTCATCGAGGACGCCAACTCCGAGAACCCTTTTGACTCGATCAAACTTCTCGAGAGCAAGAACCTGATCTCCGATACCATCGGTTCGATGCCCGAGAAGGAGCGCTTGGTCGTTTCGCTTTACTACTACGAAGACCTGAACATGAAGGAAATCGGCAGTATCCTCGGAATTACCGAAAGCCGGGTCTGCCAGATCCACACCAAGGCCGTAATGAGACTTCGAGGCAAGCTCAAGGGCATGGTGGACCTCTAGCGGCAACGCTCCCGTCCCACCCGACGGATTAGTCCCGGGCTAGGATAGGCTCAAAGCAACCTCGCCCGATCCGTCCGCAGGAAACCGTCAGAGCGAAAGACGGGCAGTACCACGACCGAAGCCATGGGCTGCCCTGCGTCGGAGCGGTACCCTAGCCAGTGACGGAACACCCCGACGCCTTGACGTCTTTTGCGAATCTAGCTGGGAACCCCGATGACCCAAACACTCTTACTTGCCGACGACAGCCACGTAATCCACGGGCTGATCGAACGGGGTCTGGCCGAGCTCAAAATCGAACTGATCGCTTCCAGCAATGGAGACGAAGCAATCGAGATGGCTCGTTCTCTTCGTCCCGACATCGTCCTCGCGGACATTTGTCTACCGGGGCAGAACGGATACCAACTCTGCCGAGCCATCAAAGAAAGCCCCGAACTCGGCCACATCCCGGTCGTTCTCCTGGCCGGCGCGTTCGAGCCATTCGACCCGGAAGAGGTCCAAGCCTCAGGCGCCGACGATATCATCACGAAGCCCTTCGAATCCGCAACACTGGTCGAACGAGTGAAAGTCCTGCTGGCACCAAGCGGCCCTCTGCCCTTGCTGGACCCCTTACTCGACTCTCCCCTGGAAACCTCCGGTGAAGCTCTCCAGGCAGCCGACACTCCCGAAAAGTCTCCCAAACCTGCCCCCTTGCCGGATGACTTCATCGTGGCGGACGAAGTCGAGTGCCTGGGCGAAAGCGAACCCCTTGACGCGGCCCCCCTGCTTTTAGAAGAACTCATCGATGCAGAACCCCTGAGCGGGCATCCAGACAGCGATCCATTCGCCGATGAGAACTTCGATTTTGGTGCGCCGGTGCGCCCCAATACCCCTCTGGCCCCCGATTCGCTCAGTCAAGCTCCGGATCTCCTGATACCCGACCCGCACCCGTCCGACCCAATCGCGACGAAGCCGAGCGAGCCCGAGCCCCCCGAACTGGATCTCTTGGAGACTTTTCCCATCGGCGACGAAGAAAAGCGCCCCGGTCACCCAACCAACGTTCAGCCAGCCGTCCGAGACGCCCTGGGGCAAATTGCCGGAGAAGCCTTTTCTGAACTCCCCGAGACGGTGACGAAAGCCCTGATCGAGCGAATCGAGGCCATCGCCTGGGAGGTCATCCCCCAGATGACCGAAGTCCTGATCCGGGAAGAAATTCGGCGCATGAAGGAAGACCAGGAATAGCCCGAGGCCACCAGGGGTCACGGGCGAACTGGAATGGCGCCCGGTTGCAATGAGATAATTCTCCTGCGTTCTCCTAAACTGCGGATCGACACCCGAACCGGGTCCAAGGGAATACGCCGTGCCTCTGCCTCTCACCCCGCCGCCCCTCGCGGCCTACCAAGACCTGATCGATCTTGCCCTGGCCGAGGATGTCGGCCCGGGGGATATTACATCGGATCTCGTGATTCCTGCCGCCTCCGAGGGTTCGGCGCGAATCGAAGCGCGATCCGACCTCACGGTCTCGGGCCTCTACGTCGCCGCTGACGTGATTCGCGCGGTCAACCCGGAAATCAGGCTGACCCCGGAAGCGCACGAGAGCGAGACCGTCCAGGCCGGGCGGATTCTCATGCGGCTGAATGGGTCGATGCGAGGAATCCTCGCTGCCGAGCGAACGGCGCTGAATTTCCTGGGACGCCTGTGCGGGGTGGCCACCCTGACCCGACGCTACGTCCAGGCCGTGGCCCATACTCGGTGCCAGATCGTGGATACCCGAAAAACACTCCCGGGCTGGCGAGCGCTGGACAAGTTTGCGGTGGCCAGTGGCGGGGGCACCAACCATCGGTTCGCCCTCTACGATGGCATCCTTCTCAAGGACAATCACGTGGCCTCCGCTGGGGGCGTCGAAGCTGCCGTGACAGCCGCGCTTCGGGGAGCCCCGTCCGGCATGCGAGTTCAGGTCGAAGTCGAATCCCTTGAAGATGCCGAGAAAGCCTGCCAGGCGGGCGCTGATTTTCTCCTGCTGGACAACCAGACACCCGACCAAGTCAGGCGCATCACCGAGCATTTGGGTGACCGGGCGACCCTGGAAGCTTCCGGCGGAATCACCCTGGCGAATCTCAAGGAATACGCGGAGACAGGCGTGCACCGCATCTCCCTCGGCGCTCTAACGCACTCGGCACCCGCCGCCGATGTCGCCCTTGAAATCGAGGCTTCCAACACCGAGCCCGGGACACGATGATTGAGGGCGCCCGCAGAGTTCTGGAATCGCTCCAGACTGCTGGCCACGCCCCCCGCTCGGGGGAAGATCTCTCCTCACAACTCGGAGTCTCCAGAGCCCAGATCTGGAAGCATGTCAGCGCGCTTCGCAAACGCGGCTACTCCATCGATGGTGCGCCGGGTGATGGCTACCGACTGGTCTCCAGTCCCGACCGCCTCTACCCCGAAGAAATTTCCCGAGGGCTGGCCACACGATGGCTGGGCCGCTCCATCGAGCATTTCGATGAAACCGATTCAACCAATCGCGTCGCCGCGGATCTCGCCCGAGCCGGCGCCCCCCATGGCACTGCGGTCATTGCCGAGGCCCAAACTGCGGGCCGAGGCCGACTTGGGCGCGGCTTCTTCTCTCCCGCCTTCTCCAATCTCTACACCTCCATCATCCTGCGCCCAGATCTCGACACGGCCTCGGCTCCCACTCTTCTTCTGGCGGCCGGAGCCGCCGTGGCGGAAACCGTCATCGGTCTACTGGGCGAAACCACCGAGTTGGAAATCAAGTGGCCCAACGATGTGCTTCTCGCAGGACTGAAAACCTCTGGGATTCTGATGGAACTCGGCGCCGAAGAAAATCGCGTCAGCTACGCCATTCTGGGAATTGGCGTCAATCTCAACGTCGACCGCAATGAGTTTCCCGACGAATTCCGTGAGCGCGCCACAAGCCTCAGTTCCCATTCGGGCCAACCGATCGATCGAGCCGACTTTACCCGTCGGCTCTTCGGAACCCTTGAAAACGTTCTGGACGAACACGCCCAAGGAGGTCTCCCGAAAATCTGGCCCCGCTTCGAGCAGCATTTCCACATGGCTGGACGGACCATCACCGTCGATCAAGTCAATGGTGACCCAATCGAAGGTATCGCCGCGGGAATCGCAGCGAACGGTGCTCTGCAGATCGACTTGCCCTCCGGAGAGCGAATCGAAGTACTGGCCGGAGATGTCACGATCTGCAAGGATGATCCAGTCAAGGAGTAACATTATCGTGCCCCAAACATCCCTGCTCGTCGTCGACATTGGAAATACCAACGTATCGCTGGGCATATTCGACTATGCCGACGACGAAGGAAAGCTGACGCACCACTGGCGACTCTCGACCCACCGGGAGCAGACTTCGGACGAACTCGGCATCGCCCTGCATTCGCTCTTCGATCACGACGAGCGACAAGTCAGCCAAATCAGTGATGTGATCCTCTCCAGCGTAGTGCCTCCCATGGTGCCGATCTGGGAGCGGGTCGCGTTCAAACTCTTCTCCCTGCCTCCCATGGTGGTGGGCCCCGGTATGCGAACTGGAATGCCCGTCCGCTACGAAAATCCTCACGAAGTAGGCGCAGATCGCATCGTTAACTCGGTGGCCGCGTATGACATGTACGGCGGACCGATCATCGCGGTGGATTTCGGAACGGCGACCACCTTCGACTGCATCTCCCGTGAAGGCGAGTACATGGGTGGCGTCATCACTCCAGGCATTCACATTTCCATGGAGGCACTTTTTGAACGCACGTCGAAGCTCCACAGGGTCGAAATTGCGAAGCCCCGCAGCGTCATCGGAAAGACAACCACAAGCGCTCTACAATCCGGGTTGCTGTTCGGGTACGCGGGGATGGTGGATGCCATGGTGGAGAAAATCCTGCCAGAGCTCGGGGCGGACGCCCGGACCATCGCGACCGGCGGCTTGGCCAGAAGGATTGCCGAGGAGAGCAAGGCGATAGAGGAGGTGGTTCCCTTTCTCACCCTGGAAGGCCTGCGAATCCTCTTTGAGAAAAATCGCTAGGTGTGGCTGAGTACTTAGTTTCAGCGCAGACCGTGTTTTACCCAACTCCCATTGAAGTCTCCCGCCCCCGCACTCGGTCACCCGGTCAACTCCGGCTCAGCAGAACCCAAGCTTCGACCTCCCACTTTCCCAGCCCAGGAGAAGTTCGATTGGAATCAACCGCCGCAAAGAGCAAAATCCGGCTGGTCCTCTCCCCTGCGGCCGAAAAGTACGCGCGCCGGGATGCTCCTTTGAAGGTGCGAAAGATGGCCGCCCGTGGTGCCCTGCCTCTGGACCCCCTCGACCTTGCCACTCTGCTCTTCGCCCTGTCCCATGATCCGGAAGCGGAAGTTCAGCAAATTGCACGAGAAAGTCTGGCAACCCTACCTTCGGCAATTCTCACCCCCGTCATTACAGGCGCCGCCCATCCCGCCCTCCTGGCTCACCTTGCCCGGCTCCACCGCCGAGACGAAGCGACTTGCGAGGTCATTGCCTTGAACCCGGCCACTTCTGACCTCACGGTTGCCTTCCTCGCCTCCCTGCCCTTGCGAAGCATCGTGGACATCGTGAGCAATAATCAGGAAAGGCTCCGACGCGAGGACAAGATCCTGGAAGCCTTGGGGGAAAATCCGCTGACGGGCCGAGCCGTGATCGAACGGATACTGGACTTTCTCGGCATCGTGGCTCACTCCGACGATGACGACTCCGTGAAACGGGAACCCACGGAAGAAGAGGCCACCCGCGCGGTCTTGGCAGTACTCGGTGATCAGTCTCTGTCCACCGCGCGACTCCTGACCTCAGAGAAAAACAGCGAAGAGGAGACAACCAACGACAACGTTTTTTCTGCGATCCAGAAAATGAGCGTGATGCAGAAAATCAAGTTGGCCCGCCTAGGGGGCAAGGAAGCCCGCTCTTTCCTCATCAAGGACAGGAACAAAGTGGTCGCCATGTCGGCGTTACAGAGCCCTAAAATGACGGAGACCGAGATCACCAGCATCGCCCAGTCCCGGTCCATTTCCGACGAAATTTTGCGTATGATTTCCAACAACAAGGAGTGGACTCGGAACTATCCGATCAAACTCGCCCTGACAACGAATCCCAAGACTCCTCTCCCCCAAGCCGTCAAATTCTTGAACTACTTGCAGGATCGCGACCTGCGGGCTCTCATGAAGAGCCGGGATGTCTCCAGCGCCATCTCCAGCCATGCCCGGCGAATCCTCGACAAAAAAGGCCTGGTCTGATGTCATCTTTTCCCGCAACAGAGTCGCAAGAATTCAGGATCGTCTACTGGGGATCCGAGAGCGTCGGATTGACCCAAAGCCTCGACGCTATCGTGGAAACCAGCAATCCCGATGAGTGCTGCAGTCGGACTCGGTTCCCCACCAGTCTCGACCCTGCATCCTGCTACGAAAAGCTCTCGTTGCAGTTTGGTTACCCCGCCCCCGGCCGGCCGGTATTCAACCTGATCGCGGCCCCCAGCGCCCCGGAACTTGCTCCGGTCCGCGTCCAACTTCTCGATCGCGCCGATGCCATCGTGCTTCTCGTGGAAATAACCCAGGGCAGCCAGCAACACGACGCCATCCGCCTTGCTGAATTACGCTCGGCTCTGGCCGCTTATGGCCGCCTCCTCGAGGATCTCCCTCTTGCAGTGCAGTACACCGGTCCCGATTGGGTGGAACCCACCGATGTGGAGCAGCTCCTTCGCGAATTCGAAATTGCCCCAGTGGCCGTTCACCAGGCGATCCACGACACGAAGACCTCATTCCGCGAGGTCCTTCAGGGCCTCGCGCGCGTGCTCCAAGCCCCCAACACAACCTCTTCCACCTTTCTGGCGGGCGAAAGCGCCACGATCCAGCTTGCCGAAGAGGACGACCCGTGGCTCACTCCGCCCGACACCCATCCTTCCGAGGACGAATCCGCCATTTCCGCAATGCTGGAAGCATCGATTCTCGAAGAGTCCGAGGGCGGCGATGCGTTACCCATCGGGGCGGTTGGCGCATTCTTTGAAGTCAACAGAACCGAAGCCGGCGACTCTCCCGAGGAATCAACCTTTAAGTCGATCCAGGCAAGCCCCTCCAGGGATTTCGAAATCGCATCGGTGGGTATCGCCGTCCGTACCGGCAGCCGGGGGATTCGCATCCCCCTGGCCCTATCCAGCCCAGAAGGGGAATCCGTTCCCCTGACCCTCCACATCGAAGTGGAGGCACCGTCAGGGGAACGGGAACCCTAAAATTCGATCAGGCCTCGTAGGCTCGGATCAGGATGTCCGAAGTTTCCGGGCGCATAATCCGCTCGTCGGGGCGATCGCCCGCCTTCAGTTGCTCCCGCACCTTGGTGCCACTGATCCCGAAGGGCTTCTCATCGGGATGCCGCTCGGTCAGATCCACCCGGCCCAGGGATTCGTAGTAGGCCGCGAAGCCGATCTTGCACGGCTGAATCCGAAGGTCGCCTTCGAGTTTCTCAAAGATTTCATGAGCGTCGAAGTCTCCCCAAATGGGACTCCCGTCGGCGAAGGGAGCGTCGGCGTGTTTTCGGCCAATCACGATATCGCTGAACCCGTAGTTCTGGCGATAGATGCCGTGCATCACCGCCTCTTTGGGGCCTCCGTAGAACATCTTGATATCCAAACCAATGAGTTCGAAAATCTCGTGAAGCTCGTAGCCCGCCGACTTCCAGATCGATTCGTCCTTGTCGCCTGTACCGAGCAGTTTCTTGGAATGCAACTCACGATAACAACGCATGCGCACATTCGCGGGAACATCGTCACCCTTGAGTTCCCCTACGAGCGGGTTGAGCACGGCTCCCGTGAAATGACCCTCGGCGGTCAACTTCTCCACACCACACACCAGCGCGTATTCGTGCGCACGATGGAGCGGATTGCGGGTCTGGAACGCGAGGGCCCGTTCCCACTTCCGGTCACGAATCAAGGCACGAACCATTTTCGGCGAAAGCATAAACTCACCATAATCCGCACTGACGGGCTGGGGAAGTGTACGAATTCGCCCTCCCAGGAGCATTCCGCGCGGATCGCTTTCCACCATATTCCCGCCCGGATGGTCCATCCGATCGGTGCCGTAGACGCTTTCCACGTACCTTCCCTTGTCCCAGGCGAAAACCTCCGCGTCCTCTACGATGCCGATGATTTCATCCGACGCATTCACTACAGCGACGGAACCTCCGTGGGTCACCGTGCCCGCCTCCTCGTCGGTCACTGGCAGGGAAAGGGGAATCGTCCAGGCGTAGCGTTTCCCATTGCGCACGATCACCGAGGAATCGAGCACCTGGTTGTACTCATCCTCATTCATTGGGCCTTCGAGCGGTGAGAGAGCACCGTCCGAAAACCGGTAGACGGTGGAAAGATCTGCATCGCTCACCCGAATCGAGGGCAATTTAGATGCCTCGGCAATAAACTTCGAGCGCTGATTCAGGGGGACAATGCGATCAATCGGTTCGTCGAGTCCTCCGTGAACCGGGACAAGATCAGTCTGCGTTTCCTTTGACATGGGATCCTTTACTTTTCTGTCGCGCGGGATTCCGCGCTGGGGTTGGCCCTTTCAGGCAGTTTCAATTCACTTCAGTTATCGGGCTCCCAATACGGAACCCAGGTGATTCACGACTCCGGTGCAGGGCTTTACCAGACGGGGAAAGCCGCGCCTCCGTCGCTCAAGAGGATTCGGTCCCCGCTGCCATCCATCCGCCGCAGATAGAGACGATCGATTCCGTCCTCGTTTGAGATATACGCGACGTGCTGGCCGTCCGGGGAAATCGCGGGCCAGCGCGCGCTGAGAGTGCTCTCGCCCAGGGGCTTTCGAGCTGCTCCATCGGGGCGCATTCGCTGCAAACGCCACCCATCCGGACCCTGACCGGCGAAGACGATCCAGTGGCCATCGGGCGAGAAGATCGCATCCCGGCCACGGCCGAGAGTTTGGGGTTCATCCCCAGAAGCCGAACTCCGAATGACAATCCGGGAACTGTCCCGGGAACCGCCTCGATTGTCCGCTCTCACGTAGACAATCAGGTCCTCCCGGGGAGACCACCGGGGGCCACTTGGATAGAACCCACTGGAAATCACCTGGAGATCCACTTCCGCGGGGGACAGAATCTTCATTCCCGCGTTCTCCGCACCGGCATCCGCATCGATCCAAGTGAACAGAACTTCCCCCTCGGGTCCGTAGTCGCCCTCCAAATGATGAGCGGGCCCCCGGGTCAGCTTACGCACTTCCTGGGTATCCAGGTCGTATTCGTAGATTTGACTGCGACCCGAATCCATGTGATCGCTGTTGAAAAGCATCTTCTTGCGGTCCTTGGACCAGGCCAGCGGGCGCGCATTGGGAGGCGCCGCGGAAAACCGGACCCGCTCGAGAGTGCGAGCGTTCAGGAGCACGATGCGCCCGGGGATCCGGGCCAATTTCTCAGCGACCACCGAGCGGGCGGTGGGTCCCACCCAGCGCGCCACTTCGTCCATGCTCGCCATTCCGGGCCGGGACTGGCCGCGGCCGTGACCCGCCAATTCCTCCATCAACTCCATTCGCTCTCGTGCTTCGGAACCGTCCCAGTACACCAGCGCCATGGGGATATCGGTCACTTCCTCGAGAGGCACGCCCTGACCCGCACACCCGAAAAGCACGAACACGGCCAGGGTGCCCCATGCGCCAATCCAATCCCCGGGGCTCAGAATCCTCATCGTTCGGTGGCCTGGAGTAACCGGCCTCGCTCAGTTGTGAAAGCCCCGACAACGGGATCCAATTCGAAGACAGCTGAATCCTTGACCCGGTCGCCGACAACGCTCAAGACGATTTGGAACGCCCCGGGAAAAGGGAAAAGCGGACTTTCGGCAAAAACACGATCTTCCGGGGAAAGATACGCATCGACATCGACGTGGGAGTGATACACGGCGGTCACCCGTTCACCTCGGCCTTCGGCCGCCTGCTGTGCGCTCAGATACTCGGTCTCCGCCATGTAGTACCCCGTCCGGGCATCCCTCGGAAAGGACACCTCGTCCGCCACATGCATTCGGGTCATGACGTTCGTGATTCTGCTCACTGACTTGAAAACCTCGTCGTCGGTTCCAGAAATGAGACCGCAACACTCTTCGGGAATCGCGTCCAAGGCGTGGCGACAGAGTTCGTTCAGAACCGTCGCAGAAATCGAGACGGGCGGCAGACTCCGATTCAGTTCGACGCGATCTCGCACCGCCACCCGATCTTTGCTTGAGCTCATCCCGTTCATGATATTCCCGGAAGCAAACCCGCCGGAAAACCCATCGTGTTGGGTGCCCAGTGCGCTTCGCCCCGCCCTCTTCAACAACCCATTGGCGAAGATTTTGCCAATCCTCCCCGGCTTTCCGTCAGACAGACAGGAACACCCGGGACTCAAACAAGACAGGGGCAGGACCCGAGCTACAACCAATCCACTCAGGGGACCCAGGGACCCAGAGCCATCGGCGGGGTACCTCCGGACTCGCTCTCCCGAAGTCCTCCGCCCTGGGAAAATTTCGCACGCAGTGTACGCGAGAAACGCAGCATCCGCGAGTCGGTCACCGGGGTCAATCCCGGTTAGATTTGGTAGTCCTGGGCCCCGGAATCCGCCCGGGGGACGCCTTGCGTCGCCGCTAGGCGACATACTTCGGCGACACTGAAAGTATTGAGTACCTCTCCGATCCGTTCGGCCAGCAGGGGCCAGACAAAGTCAGGCTGCCCGGGAGAGTCCCTCTCCTCTTCGCCGCCTGCCCCATCGGACAGACCAAGACCAGATCCTCCGATAGGCCCCTCGACGGCTTCGATAATTTGGCCCAGGGTAATTTCGGAGGGGTCGCGGGTCAGCAGATATCCCCCTCCGGGCCCTCGCTTCCCGGTCACGATATGAGCTCTTCGCAATCGCTGAAAAATCTGCTCCAGGTAACGAGTGGGAATCGACTGACGCTCGCTGATCACGCGGACTTGCACGGACTCGCCCTGGCCGTTGTAGGCGAGATCGAACACTCCATAGATGGCATAGTGAACCTGACGAGAAAATCGCATGACGAATCCAAGAATGCGCGATACACCCCTGGGACGCCAGCAAGCGCCTAACGGGATCGTGTTCTTTCCGGGCCCCTAGACTCAACGTGCGAGGCCCTTGGTCAAGGAGGTCCCAAAGATGCCGCGCCAACCCGAAGTCCCCGACGCCGCACGGGGCTTGCAAATTACCCACCGGGGTGTTCTCATCCTGCTGGTTCTGACGGGCTCGGGCCTCCTGCTCGGCGACTTTGATGCCCCGCCCCCTGCCCCCGACCCCGGGGCGACCACCGCGGGCATCGGCCTCGCGTTGGCCGCTATCGCCCTGCGGCGCTTCGCCTCCGCTCCCACCCTGGCGCCGACCATGGCCGTATTCCTCTCCCTTGGAGCCCTGGTCTCGGCGGCGGGCCTCGGTCTCCTAGGCGTCTTGATCGCCCTTCAGACCGATTCGCGTGAAAGCGGCCTGTTCTTCACCTTGGCGGGGCTAATTTTCGCCCTGCGCCGTCCCGGCGGCGCGACGCCGCCCATCCCTCGCTGACCCACCACGCCGCCAAGCGGCGCAAAACCTTCAGCGTCGGCGCCCTTTCTTTCTGCGATTCCGCCCGGGCGGGCCCCCGGAGCCACGCTCAGGCGAGCCCTTCACCCCGGGTGACCGGGGCTTGGCGCCTGTTGGCTTAGCTCTTGTGGAGTGGCCGCTTGTGGACTTGGCGCCTGTGGACTGAGCGCCTGTGGACTGAGCGCCTGTGGACTGAGCGCCCGGGATCTTCGACTTGGCTCCGCTTTCGGACACTGGCTCGAGATCGATCCAGCCGCGCTGAGCATTCACCGAGACCACCTCCACCTTTAGCCTGTCTCCAATTCGATATTGGAACTGGGAACTCCGGGCAACCAGGCGATGCCTCAGCGGGTCGTAGTCGAGAAAACCCGACAGCCGGGAGATGCGCACCATGCCCTCGACAAAGGGCGCATCCAAGGTGACGTAGAGACCGTGATCCGAAACTCCGGTAATCGTTCCCTCGAACCGATCGCCCACACGCTCGCTCATCACCACGCAGCGGGCGAGTTGCATCCGTTCGCGTTCGGCCGTGACGGCGACCCGTTCCCGGGCCGAGGTGCGGACGGCCACTCGCTCGACCCAGCCGTTGCTCTCCGGGGAAGCCGGCTTCCCCCTGAGCATTCGGCGAACGGTCCGGTGAACCACCAGATCCGCGTACCGACGAATCGGTGACGTAAAGTGAAGATAGGCATCAAAACCAAGCGCAAAGTGACCGCTGCAAGTAGAGGCATAGCGGGCCTGTTTCATAGCCCGCAGAGTGGAGTAATGGATCACCGCCTCATCGGGCCGGGCCCGGGACTCGCGCAGGGCTCGGGCCATTCCGGCCCGAGCCAGGACACCCCCCCGCCCCCCGGTCCGCAAACCCAGCGCGGAATAGAATTCGGCAAGCCCCTGGAGGTCATCGGCACCGGGGGGTTCATGAATTCGAAAGACCGTCGCTTCTCCGTATTCGACCAATGCCTGGGCCACCGCTTGGTTGGCCGCCAACATGGCTTCCTCCACCGCCCGGTGAGCCGGCCCGCGGGCCGCCCGGCCAATATCCCGCGGCCTCCCCGCCGCGTCGAGAATCACTTCGGGGGAAGGGAGATCGAAATCCAAGGACAGGGCAGCCTCACGCCGGCTTCCCAACCAACCCGTCACCTGGCCGAAAGCGCGCAATTGCTCAGCCAACTCCCGGTCCGCCGAGCCAATGCCTGAGGGGGGCGTACCGGGGCCCGACCCAGAATTCAGGACTTCGGCCGCCTCGCCGTAACTCAATCGCTGACGGCTGCGGATGACCGCTTCGTGCAGGCGAGTTCGGCCGATTTTTCCGGCCGAGTCCACGTCCATCTCCACCGCCATGACCAGTCGATCGACTCCGGGCCGCAGAGAACAGAGATCGCTCGAGATCCGTTCGGGCAGCATCGGAATCGACCGTCCCGGAAAATAAACACTGTTGCCCCGAAGCCACGCGTCGCCGTCAAGAGCCGATCCGGGTTCAACGAAATGCGATACGTCGGCGATCGCCACCCACAATCGCGCCCCCCCCGACTCGGTCGCCTCCACGCAAACCGCATCGTCGTGATCCCGGGCGGTTTCCGGGTCAATGGTGATAAAAAAGCGATCTCGCAGGTCGAGGCGGCGGCCAAGTTCAGCCGTGTCGATGGGGCCCGGAATTGCCTCCGCCTCAAGCAGCGATTCGGGCGAGAACTCCGTGGGAAGCCGGCGATACCACGCCACGGCACGAAAATCGGCTTCTGGATCGCCCGGTCGACCGAGTCGCTCAACCACGCGTAGCCCCGAGCCTCGGCGCCCGGCACCCCCAGCCGAAAAATCCGCGAGCACCATCTCGCCCACCTCGGCTCCACATAGGTCCCTGGTCGAGATGGGCAGGGCTTCGTGCTCCCTGCCCCGGTAGGGAATCAGTACATGCCCCCCGCGCCCTCGATCCAGGCGACCGACCCAAACGTCTCGTGCGCCCTCGAGTACCTCCAGCAATTCGGCTTGAGCGTCTTGGGTCGGCCCGAACTCCTTGACCCGGACCCGATCGCCCTCCCGAGCATCACCCACCTCCCCGAGACGGAGGAGACGGTCGCCGTCTCGCACCAGAGGAGAGCCATCGGCGTGTCTTTCCAGCAACCCCTCCACCAAACCGTCCTGCCGGCGCATGCGAAATCGCCCGCCTACGGCTTCGAGTACGCCTTTTTTCACCAGGCGACGCAGTAGCTTCTCCAGAGGGTCGAACTGACCTCGAATTAGCCCCAGCTTGCGGACCATCTCGCGGCTCCCCAGCAGGGAGCGTCCGCCGTCGGTGAATAGACTCAGGACCCCGCGCTCGAGATCTCTCGGGGTCCGGGGCCGAACCGGTTTGGGAGGTCTCCCCCGACCGCTGCCCCCTCGCTTTCGATTCCGTAAGCCCACCGCGGAAGCTTTGCAGAGCCGTGAGGAGATGGCGAGGGAAGAACTGCTGTCACGTTGACGAGTGGGACCGGTGGCCTAGTCTCTCGCCCACTGCCCGGGTGGCGAAATTGGTAGACGCGCTAGATTCAGGGTCTAGTGTTCGCAAGGACGTGCTGGTTCGACTCCAGTCCCGGGCCTTTTGATGTCCGCTTCTTTTGATGTCCGTCCCTTATCCCGACCTCCAGAACCGCGCTCTGCCTTCGGCCGGGCCCGGGGCCGGGGCCGGCAAACGATGCGCTTGCGCCCCAAAGAGGGACAGCGCGGCTAATCACTCCCCCGTATTTTCCTCGAGGATGCGCTGGCGAAATTTCTTCGAGCCCGAGTGCGGTCCTCGCTTGACCCTAGTTTTTCGGCTCCCTTGACCCCGGACCCTTTGGGCGTACGCTGAAGGTCTGCGAAGAAACCCCACGAGAGGATTCCGCGTGTCGAAACCCCAAGAACCCGTTCCAAACAGCCTCGAGGTCCTCGATCCAGCGGGCGAATCACTTCAGGTCCCGAGCGTTCTTCCGCTGCTGCCAGTACGGGACATCATCATCTTTCCCGGCGTAACTGTTCCTCTGACCGTTGGGCGACTGAAGTCGATTGCGGCCTTGGAACGCACGGGGACCAACGGATTCATGCTGGTGGTCACCCAGAGAAATGCCTCCACTGAAGAACCCTCCGTCGATGACCTCTTTGAAGTAGGCACACTGGTCAAGGTTTTGCGTATCGTCGATGCCCGTCACGAGGGCAAGCAGGCGCTGGTCGTGGGGATCGCACGCGTGGAACTCGGAGAGATCGTCTCCCAATCCCCCGAATTGAGCGCCCAGTTCACGCCGATGGAATCGGTACTCGACGACATCGACATCCAGGCCATCTGGCAGCGCGTGATCGGCCTGGCCAAACGCGTGGTGGATCTGCGCGATGACTACCCCGACGAATGGAAGGCCTTCATCGTTGGAATTCCTGGACCCGGAATGCTCGCCGACCTACTCGCTTCCAATCTGACCCTTCCTCCCGAAGAAGGCATCGAACTCCTCCGGGAACCCCGGGACTCCGAACGTCTGAAGTCCGTAGAACAATATCTCGAGCGCGAGGTCACCATCGCGGAAACCCAGAAGACCCTGCGGGATCAGGCCGATGCCGGCGGCCTCGACAAGAAACGGCGCGAGCGAATGCTTCGCTCACGCATGCGCGAAATTCAGGAAGAAATCGGCGAGAGTGACGCCGGCATGCGGGAAGTGGACGAACTCCACGAGAAACTTGAGGCAGCGGAACTCCCCGAGGACGCCTACGAGCAGGCCGAACGCGAACTCAAGCGTCTCTCGGCCCTGCCCCAGCACGCCCCGGATCGCCACCTGATCCGGACCTACCTCGAGTGGATCACCGATCTGCCTTGGTCGATTGAGACCGAGGACAATCTCGACCTTCATCATGCGAGAGAAATCCTCGATGCCGACCACCACGGGCTGGACCAGATCAAGGATCGCATCCTGGAATTCCTGGCCGTCCGCAAACTGGCCCCGGATTCTCACGCGCCCATCCTGTGCTTTGTGGGTCCTCCGGGTGTCGGAAAGACTTCCCTCGGCCGATCCATCGCACGCTCCATGGGGAGAAAATTTGCCCGAGCCTCCCTCGGCGGGGTGCGCGACGAAGCTGAAATCCGTGGGCACCGCCGGACCTACGTGGGCGCCATGCCCGGCCGAATCATCCAGAGCCTGAAGCGTGCGGGTTCTCGAAATCCGATCTTTCTGCTCGACGAAATCGACAAGCTCGGTTCGGACTTTCGAGGCGATCCCTCCTCGGCTCTTCTCGAGGTTCTCGACCCAGAGCAGAATCACCAGTTCAGCGATCACTATATCGAGTGCGCATTCGACCTCTCTGGGGTCCTCTTCATTGCCACGGCAAACACCCTATCCACCATTCCCCCCGCGTTGCTCGACCGCATGGAAGTCATCGAACTTTCGGGTTACACCGAAGCGGAAAAAATCGAAATCGGCCGAACCCACTTGATCCCGCGACAACTCGAAGCCCACGGGCTGACTTCCGAACACATCGAACTGGACGATGCAGCCCTGCAAAAAGTGGTCGCCCAGTACACCCGCGAGGCAGGAGTTCGGAATTTGGAGCGCTTTGTAGCCTCCCTAATGCGGAAAAGTGCCCGACGAATCGCCACCGACGGCCCGGAGACCCGTGTCCATATCGATACCGCCTTCGTGTCAGAATCCTTGGGCGCACCTCCCCACCTGCCCGAAATGGCCGAGCGCACACGAATCCCCGGGGTCGCGGTCGGCCTCGCCGTGACCTCTCACGGTGGCGACATCCTATTCATCGAAGCGGCCTCCATGCCCGGGGGCAAGGGCGTACGGCTGAGGCTGACGGGCCAACTCGGAGACGTCATGCGCGAATCCGCCGAAGCCGCATTGTCATGGGTACGCAGTCACGCCGGCGAATTGGGCCTCGACCCCGAGGCCTTCTCCTCCGGGGAGATCCATCTTCACGTCCCGGCGGGCGCGGTTCCCAAGGATGGCCCCTCCGCAGGGATTGCCCTGGTCACCGCGATCGTTTCGGCCCTGAGCAATCGCCGCGCCCGCTCCATGGTCGCCATGACAGGGGAAATTTCCTTGCGAGGCCGAGTCCTACCCGTCGGTGGGATCAAGGGCAAGCTCTTCGCGGCCTCCCGCGCGGGGATCGAAACCGTGGTTATGCCCCGTCGCAACGAAAAAGACTTGAGAGAGGTTCCCGAGGAAGTTCAAGACAGCCTAGAAATCCACTTGGTGGATACAATCGAGGAAGCGTTGGCTGTTACCTTCGAAACCGGCGAAGTCCCCATCGCACACTAATCCAACCTCGATGACCAACCTCCGCCCGCTAGGATGATGCCGTGCGTATCGCACTCGTTCACGATTGGCTGACCGGCATGCGGGGGGGCGAACGCGTACTCGACGTGATCGCGCGTGCCTATCCCCATGCGGACCTCTACACGCTCTTCTACCAGCCCGGTACGACATCCCCGGCCATCGAATCCCTGAACATTCGCGCCTCGCCCCTGGACCGCCTGCCGGGCGCAAGCCGCCACTACCGCAAGCTACTGCCCCTCTACCCCTGGGCGGCGAGTCAGTTGAGAGTCGAGGGGGCAGACCTTGTCCTCTCCATCAGCCACGCGGTGGCCAAGAATATCAAGACCGAACCGGGCGTCCCCCACCTTTGTTATTGCCTGACCCCCATGCGATATATCTGGGACCAAATTGACGCCTACCTGGGTCGCGGGCCCAGGCGGGTGATCGCAACGCCGTTGGTCGCCGCCCTTCGCCGCCACGATCGCTCGCGAAGCGACCGCCAGCAGGTGGATCGTTTTGTGGCCATTTCGAACGCGGTCGCCCGTCGGATCCAGCAGCACTACGGGCGCCGGGCGAAAGTAATTTACCCCCCGGTGGACGTCGAGCGGATTCAGCCCGACGGACGCGAACCCAGTGACTACTATTTGTTGATCGGTGGCTTCGTGCCCTACAAGCGGGAAGATCTTGCCATCGACGCCTTTCGCCACCGAAGCGACCGGCTCGTTGTTGTCGGTGACGGGCCAACCCGAAAGCGCCTCCAGGCCGGAGCGCCGGCGAATGTCGAATTCACTGGACGCATCTCCGACCCCGAAGTATTGGAGCATCTGCAGCGCTGCCGGGCACTCATCTACCCACAGGAAGAAGATTTCGGAATTGCGGCCGTCGAGGCTCAAGCGGCCGGGCGACCGGTCATCGCCTACGCGAGCGGGGGCGCCCTGGACACCCTCCCTCCGCTCTTCACCACCCAGCCCGGCGACGGTCTGGCCTGGTCCGATGAGCCCAATCCCACAGGCATCCACTTTCATGCTCAGAGCCCGGATGTTCTAGAGCGTGCTCTGGACGCCTTCGAGGAGCACGGGCACCGCTTCGAACCCCATCGAATCCGCGCCCACGCCGCGCGCTTCGGTTCCGCGCGTTTCCTCAGCGAACTCTCGGCCGAGATCGCCGATCTGACGGAGCCGCCCCCTATTCCTTCCGGAGATTCGGGCTAAACCTCGGCTTGCCCGCCCGGAAAACTCAGCTCCGGAAGCGCTCAGCCCAGATTTCGGTCGCGCAAAGTGCTCCAGATCGTCATCACCAGGATTTTCATGTCCAGTCCCATGGACCAATTCTGGATGTAGTAGATGTCGTGCTCGATGCGCAAATGCATCGAAGTATCGCCCCGCAGACCGTGCACCTGAGCCCAACCCGTCATCCCCGACTTCACTTTGTGACGCAACATGTAGCTCGGGATCTCCCGACGAAATTCTCGAATCAGGTCCGCCTGCTCGGGACGAGGCCCCACAAGGCTCATCTCCCCGCGCAAGACATTCCACAACTGAGGCAGCTCATCCAAACTAAAACGCCGGAGCCATACCCCGAAGCGGGTTCGCCGGGGATCGTTTGCCTTTGACCAGCCGGGGCCCCCCTTCTCGGCATCCCGGCGCATTGTCCGCAGTTTCAGCATGCTGAAGATGCGACCGTCGAGCCCCATACGTTTCTGCCGGTAGAGGACCGGCCAGCCCGACGAGAGCGCAATACCAAGCCCCAGAAGCACGAGGACCGGCAAAGACACGGCCAGGACCAGACCACTTCCAGCGATATCGAACGTCCGTTTTTGAACAGACGACCACCCCACCAGGGGGCTGTCGCGCAGATGGATAATGGGCAACCCCTCGAAGTTTTCGACCGAACTTCGTAGGGTCGCGATGTGGAGAAGATCGGGCGCCAGCATCACGCTCGCGACTTCGTCGTCGAGGTCGGCCAGCACCTTCTCCAGGCGATACCCCTCGTCACTGCCCAGGGCAATGATCACATGGTCGACCCGACGCTGGGCCAGGACATGTTTGAGATCCTCGTACCGGCCCAGGCAAGGGACGCCGTAGGAAGAACTCTCCACCGCCCCGTCGGCGATCAGCCCCACGACATGCAGACCCGAATCGGGGTGGGCCTGGATTCGACCCATGATTTCATCGGCCAACCGCCCCGTCCCCACCACCAGGGCGAAACGCCGGTTGTAGCCCTTACGTCGCGCCCCGCGCAGGGCGCTGCGAACGACCACCCGGAGCGCCATCAGGCTCAGGGGCACAGCCACCACGAAGACCGCGACAGCAGCCCGGGAGAAGGAATACGAGCGCAGGAAGAAGGAGACACCGAGCAGCAATAGCGCCGCGCCCGTCGTCGCCCAGCCGATCTCGACGCTTTCCGCCCAGAAGGAGCCCAGGCGCTTGGGGGCGTACACCCCCTGGCGCTGGAGCATCAGGCTATAGATCGGGACAATCGCCCAGAGCGCCAATGCGTATTCGCCCAGGGAAGGCGTCCCCTGGGGAGCCTCCAAGCCCGCGTAAAAACGGAGTCCATACGCACCCAGCCAGACCCCGGCTATCAACAGCCCGTCGCTGAGCATCAGTAGGCTGCGAAATACTTCTCCGTGGCGGTAGAGCAATCGGGCTGTCTCCGGGCGGCGGGAAGGCCCGAGAATACTTCAGGGAGAGTCCCTGCGCCCAAGAGACCGCTAGGCCCGTAGAACCCCAGCGGGGCGCGCGTCCCAAGGGCTCAAATCACTCCTGAGCGTCCCTTTCCACGGCATCTTTCAACTCTTCCAGAAAGTCGGGCAGAGCCGAGATCACTCGACTCCAATTGGGAATCTGTGGCGCTCCCATGGGATCGCGAACAAAGTTGAGCCCCGCGCGGCGCAGTGCACTGGAAAAGGTTTCGACGGCCACCTCTTCGGCGTGGCGATCGAATTTCAGGCCATTGAGTTTCGCGTCGTTGCTGTAGCTCGCGATGGCATCCTGGGCGGTTCGCACGTAAGCGGCAATCATCGTATTGAGAAAGCCTGCTTCGAACTCAACCCCGTAGCTCGCCAAGTTCCGAATAATCGAAGAGGCAATATCAACCACCATCCGATGCAAACCCGCGCTGGCGTCATCCTCGGAAAGGTCCTGGTGTTTGTGATCGTAATTTTCGATCAACTCCACCTGACAGATCCGCTTGAGAGCACTGTTGCGAAACACCTCGGCGAGCACACCCACCTCGAGCCCCCAATCCGCGGGAATTCGGTTGGCCCGGATGAGGTCCGTGGTCATCGAGCACTCGCCGGCCAGGGGGTAACGAAATGACTCCAGGTACTCCAGCAGGGGAATCGGACCCAGCACCACCTTCATGGAGCGCAGGAGGGGCATCATGAAGAGCCGGGTCACCCGGCCGTGAAGCCGGTCGGTCACGCGTCCGTAATACCCCTTGGCGAACTCGTAGTTCATGTTGGGATTTGCGGTGGGATAACAAAGACGGGCCAGCAGCTCCCGGCTGTAGCCGAGAATGTCGCAGTCGTGGGTGGCCACTACCCGAGCCTGCTGAGTGGCCAGGACGTAGCCGTAGGCAAGCCAAGTGGCTCTGCCCTTCCCGTCCGCACCGGGATCGAGACCCTCGGCGCGCAACTGCTCCAGCAGACCCCGCACTCGGGGGCCGTCGGCCCAGACCACCGTCGCCTCCCCGCCCCCAAGGCAGCGGACGCCCTGAAACAGCGCCTTCATCTGGTGAAACTCATCGATGGCGGCGGATCCCGACAGGCTAACCACCAATTGCTTCAGGTAACCCACCCGAGCAATTTCTTCGACGATTTCCTTCAGAGCCGGTCCGTGAATCTCGCTGAAGAGGGAGGGAAGCACCAGCGCGATGGGGCGCTCGGCAGAATATTGTAGAAGTTCCCCCTCGAGCCGGTCCAGTTCAGTGGGGCCGAGGCGGTGCAGGGCGGTAATAACCCCGGTCTGATGAAAGTCCGACATGGCCGAGACACTCGCACCGCCGCCGCGGGACTGTCAAGCCGTCCGCCGATCGCGGATCAGGCCTCGGGGCCGGCCTTGGAAAGCCGATCGAATTCGGCCAGGAGAGCGCGATCCCGGGGTCCAATCTCTGCGAACTCCAGGCCCACCTCCAACGTGAGGGCGTCCACTTCGGTGGCCCAGACCACGGTTCCAGTCGCGCTAACTACCTTCCCCATAATAGAAAAATCCAATCTCAACTGATCGCCGAGATTGATCTCGCACGCCACCACCTGAAAGCTGATGCCTCCGGTGGACAGGTTGATGCCCTGCCCCATCTGGTCGAGTTGCCCCAGATGCGAGAAGGAGACGATCTGCTCCATGGGAATTCGTTGAAACTTCCGCCGTTCGCGACCGCCGGAATCCGTCATTTTTTCGCTTCGCCCCCCAATCCAGGACAAGCGTATGCGCCCACCCTGGAGTCCACCACGGGGACGCTCGACCCTGGCTCCACCCATCGAGTCCATCCACTCCCGCTCTCATCCCGGTTCATCGCGACCTCGTTGGGCAAAGAGATCCAGCTGGCGTTCCTCGGCCCCTATCCGCTTGAGCCCGGCCAGGGTTATCCCCAGGCCCCGCTGCAGCTGCCTGCTCCCCCCATCCCGGTCGAGCAAGCCGCGACCGACGCGGTAGATCGCCTGCCCCTGGGCGATGGGGTCCTCCAGCGTAGTCGAACGCGTTGTCGTGACCCCATCCGGGGCAAGCAGCCGCAGGGCGACCCGACTGGCCCGCAAGCCCTGGCGCTCTAGCGTCGCGCCGAGGGAGGCCGCCAGTTGACTCAGCGCATCGCTCAATTTTTCGGGATCGGCGGAGGGCTCGGCAAAAGTGGTCTTCCGGCCAATGGACTGGGGCTGACCCGCCACTCGCATGGGCGAGCGATCCTGTCCTCGGGCCATCTCCAAAATAGCCAGGCCATGGTTGCCCAGTTCGGCCTCCAGGGTCGAAGCCCCCAGTGCCAACACGTCGCTCACGGTCTCGACTCCAATTTCCCGAAGTCGGGCAGCTGTCTTGTCCCCCACCCGAGGCAGCCGGGAGACGGAAAGGGGCGCGAGAAAAACCCCAGTGTCGGCCCTTCCGAGGCGATAGACCGCCCCGATACTCGCCTCCTCGGCAGCCAGCCGGGCCAGGAACTTGGAAGGGGCAATGCCCGCCCGGAAGGGCAAGCCCAATTCTGCCCCGACCCGGCGCAACCACTCTTCGGCCACCTGTTCGCCGGTCTGGGCGCCCCCGTGCACATCGGCGTAGACCGAGCCCAGCCCGGCGGTTTCGACCTCGTCAAAAATCCCACGAAAGCAGGTGACCAGCGCCCCCGATACCTCCCGGTAGCGCTTCATATTCGTCGGGAAGCGCGCTGCCCGGGGGCAGACTTCCAGGGCGGCCGCCATGCCCATCCCATGGGTCACACCCGCCTCCCGGGCCTCGGCGCTCGCCGACTGGACACGTCCGCGCTTGCCCGGATCTCCACCCACCAGGATTGGGCAGCCCCGGAGATCGAGAGCCGCGCGCCGCTCGACCTCGGCATAGAAGTTCGGCACCTCGGCGAAGAGAATCGCCAATTCAGCCCCCTCGCCCTTCACCGGGCGGGCTCGAGCAGTAGGGGGGCGGCGCTCTCCTCCTCAACATGGAGCCGGCTCGTCAGGAGCAGCTTCGGTCGTCCCTCGAGCCATCGCCGGGCTCCGTCCAGCGCGTGCGGATGGCGAGGATGTTCGGACTGACCGGGAGCCAGAGAGCTCAGGAGTCGGTCGGGCGAGGCCAAGTCCACGGCCAAGCGATAGCTAGAGGCACTGACCACCTCGAAGCCCTGGGAACCCGAGGTCGATGACGCCAGAGTGTTCACGCCACCGCCCACCCCGACCCGGCGGAATCCCTGGGAGCCATCTTGGGAGGCGGAACGAGTCCCTGCAAAGGGCCGAAATTCGAGACCGTGCAACTCGCCCCAGAGCCAATCTGCACGGCTTGGGCCCAGGCGGTACGTCAGCGTGACCCATGTGAGCCGAAGACTCTCCCGCAAACCGGCGACAACGCGCTCCAAGTCCGCCCAGCCACCGGCCGACCGAGAGCGATCCGCTGCCAGCAGTATTCGCCCCGCCATGACAGCGGGACGAACCCCGGGCAAGCCCAGATAGCGTTGGCACAGCGCCTCGCCCAGTTCGGCCTCGAAGAGAGCGGCAAAGAGGTGGCTGTTCAGAACCGAATACGCCGCGGCGCCCGGGCTGTCGGCCCCCAGCTGGCCATCCCAGCGGGAGAGCAGGTCGGCGATTTCCTCGGCCTCGGGGGAGAGTGGTCCAGGGATCCGCGCCAAACGCAGGATGGCCGGGACAACCTCATTGGCGTTGCTGACCCCCAGATCACCCTGGATAGCCGCCGCGGTGCGCAAGTCCGCACGCTGGATGTCGACGGGCGACCCCGCCCCGGGACCACCCTCGGTCAACTCAGCCAAACGCTGAACCAAACGTCGCGCGCGCTCCCCGGGCCGCCAGAGCCATTCAATCCCGGAAACATTCAGGCCGTCATCGATCTTGCCGTCGGAGAAGGCCACCCAACTGCGAGCGCCCGCTCCACTCGAGTCCTCGGAGGCGTCCATGCGAACCGAAGGCAGCTCGGCATAGGGGATCGGACCCCGCCAATCGTAGATTCCCATTCTCGCGGGCACGGGCACCAGGCCCGAGGGCAATGACCGCTGGGGAAGCCAACCCGCCAACTGCACCCCGGCGGCGCCCGTCGCATCGGCGTAGACCACCGCGACCACCGGCTCGTGGTGGGTGGCCAGTGCTGCTCGCAATTCTCCGGCGTCCTCCGCCCGGGTGACCGCGAGCAGCGACGAGAAGCCGTCGCCTGCCTCTCTGCCGGTCCAGGCCAACGCGATGGGCGGATTTTCCGCCGAGTATCCCTCCCCCGATGCTCGGGAACCTTCGGCCCCACCCGGTTGCCCAAGAAGGGAATCGATCAGGGGCCCGTGCCGAGTGGCCCGGATCGTGATTTCCTCGTCACGGAATCCCGACGCCTGGCGAACTCGGATCAGTTCGCTGCGAACCGTCAACGGGGCCCAACGGGCACCATCGTGGTAGACGCCATCCTTTTCGCGAACGGTTTCCAGATAGAGATCCACCGTCACTGCCCCCGCCGGGATAGCAGCCCAGGCGACTTCCAAATTGCGCCCGATCCAAAACAGCGGAAGTCCCGGGATCGTCGCCCCCACAACGTTCATGTCTGGACTCTGAAGATGTGCCTCGTAAACCAGGGATGGCGCGGTGGCCGGCAAGTTGAGGTCGGCCACCAGAAACGGGCGACCGCTCTCGGTATGACGACCCGCCAGTACCCAAGCGCTTCCCCCCCCGATCCGGGTCGAGCGGGAGAGCTCCCGGCTCGCCACCCCACCAAGCCCTCGAGGGGGCTTACTCGGATCGGAAACCCGTGGCTCGGGCAGGCTATCTCCCGACGCGGCCCCGACCCGATCGATCCCTCCTGGTCGAAATGGAGCAGCCAGCCCACCCCCGAGAACCCGGATGAGTTCGTCGAGCACGACCCCCGTCTCCAGCTGGTTGCCACTGCTCCAGGCGATCAATTTCAGAATCGCCAGGCTGTCGGCGGACCGCCAGTCCGAAATGGCATCCACGCCTTCTCGAAGCAGAATCGGGGGTGAATCCCCACCCGACCGCAATCCTTCAATGCGCACGTTCACCCCGGCCGCATAGGCGTTGAGGACATCCCGGGCCTCGGCGGCGAGACCCTCCATTTCCCTCTCCGCCAAGACCCTCAGGCCCAGGGTGCGGGCCAGGCGGTCGGCGGCCAGCCCGGACTCTCCGACAATCTCGGCCGTTTCGCCCCGGGCCAAGCGCCTTAGCCAGAGCATCTGGGCCAAACGGTCCTGGGCGTGGGCAAAGCCCAAGGCCTGCCAGGCATCCCGCTCGGTCAATGCCTCGATGTGGGGAATGCCCCGGGCGTCCCGCAGAATCGAGACCGCCGAATGGAGTCCCGACGCACTCACCCGACCGGATTCCACCGGGAAGGCCCGACGGGCGGTCTGGACCGAACCGGCGGCTTGGGCCCCGAGCCAGATCAGGCCGCCCAGCACACCCAGCGCGGCCAGGCCCTTCCAGGGGTTCAACCGACGAACGCGTTCGGTCCAGGTCCCCCAGTAGCGGCGCCCAACCAGCGCGCTTTTCCATCGTATCCAGGCCACCGCGTCCCCCGAACGACCCAGTGTAGCGGGCCGGCGAAGGCCGGGACTCTCCCGCAAGCCGATTATTGTCGATCGATTGGGCGACCGTTAGACTGCCGCGGCGTCGCCTAGCGGGCGCCCCCAAATGCCACCGAGGCCCTTTCCTTGAAACTGACAACTTTGGACGATTGGCTGAGCGGCGTTGGGGCCAGTACGGACCCGATCCGGGGGCGACGCGTTTTCGTACGCGCGGATCTCAATGTTCCCCTGGAGGCCGGGAAAATCGTCGACGACACCCGATTGCGTGCGTCGTTGGGAACGGTGAAGCGTCTGTGTGCCGCCGGCGCCCGGGTGATACTGGCGTCGCATCTCGGGCGGCCCAGGGGAGAGCGCGTAGCCTCTCTCTCCCTGGCTCCAATCGCTCCCAGGCTTGCCGAACTCAGCGGACTGCCCGTCGCCTTCGCCCCAGACTCCGTTGGCAAAGCCGTCGCGGCCCGAGCCAATGCCCTGGCTGAAGGCGAGGTACTACTTCTCGAGAACCTTCGTTTTCACCCGGGTGAAACCGCAAACGAGCCCGAATTTTCCCGCTCCCTGGCATCCTTGGCCGACCTCTACGTCAACGATGCCTTTGGAACGGCCCACCGCGCCCATGCCTCTACGGCCGGGATGGTGGAGCACGTTTCCTCCGCCGCTGCCGGCGACCTGATGCTGAATGAAATTCGAAACCTCAACGCAATCGTCGAGCCCGAGCGACCCCTGCTCTGCCTGCTGGGAGGCGCCAAGGTCTCGGACAAGCTTGGCGTCCTGCGGAACCTGGCCGAGCGCGCCGATCTCCTCGCCATCGGCGGGGCCATGGCGTACACCTTCCTGGCCGCACGCAACGAGGCGGTGGGCGATTCCCTGGTGGAAGCGCAGCGCATCGACGACGCCCGCGCCCTGATCGACCGGGCCGAGGCCGACCGGTGTAAACTGCTCCTCCCGACGGATCACGTGGTCAGTCAATCCCTGGATGGGACAGGAGAAACCAAAATCGTTCAGACCATTCCAGACGGTTGGCGAGGCGTCGACATCGGCCCGGAAACCGCCGCCCGTTACGCGGATGCAGCGCGCACCGCCCGTACCATCTTCTGGAACGGGCCCATGGGTATCTTCGAGGTCGAGCCCTTCTCAAAAGGAACCCAAGAAGTGGCCCAGGCGGTGGCCCAATCCCCAGCCACCAGCGTGGTGGGCGGGGGCGACTCCCTGGCGGCGGTCAATCGCCTGGGCATCGGAGACCGAATCGGCCACTTGTCCACAGGCGGCGGCGCTTCACTCGAATTCGTCCAGGGTCTCCGGCTTCCGGGCCTGGCTGCATTGGAGCATTGATGCGAAGACCCCTGCTCGTTGCCAATTGGAAAATGAACAAGGACCGGGACGGCGCCCGAGCCTACGCGAGGGCTCTGCTGACGGCCCTCGAGGCCGCCCCCCCCAGCGAAACCGAAGTCGTCGTCGCCCCGCCCTTCACCCTGCTGGAAACCCTGGGCACTGCGTTTGAGGGCAGCCGCGTGGGCCTAGCCGCCCAAAACGTATCCGCCGAGGTCCAGGGCGCGCATACCGGCGAAATCTCCGCCGAGATGCTGTCGGAACTCGGCTGCCAATACTGCCTTGTGGGCCACAGCGAGCGCCGAGCCAATCAGGGCGAAACCAGCACCCAGGTAGCCGAAAAAGCTGCGGCCTTGCTTGAGGCCGGCCTGCGGCCCATTATCTGCGTGGGTGAGACCGGAGCCGAGCGAGAAGCGGGCCGAACCGCTGAGATCGTCGGCCAGCAGTTGGAAATGAGTCTTCCCCGAATCTCTACTCCCACAGCGAACCATCTGGTGGTAGCCTACGAACCCGTCTGGGCAATTGGAACCGGAGTAACAGCTACTCCTGAGCAAGCCCAGGAAGTGCAAGCGCTCCTCAGGGAACGACTTCGAACAATCCTTGGGGAGAGCGCCGAAGATGTCAGACTCCAATACGGGGGATCTGTCGGTCCCCACACTATTCAGGCCCTGATGAACCAACCCGACATCGACGGTGCGCTGATCGGCAGCGCCGCCCTCGATCCCGAGACCTTCGAACAAATGATCGCCAACACCCACTGGGAGAACACTTCACCATGAACAACTTGCTTCTCGTCCTGCACTTCATGGTCTGCTTCGTGCTGATTGCAGTGGTCCTGCTTCAACGCGGGAAAGGCTCCGACCTCGGTGCCGCACTGGGTGGCGGCGGAGCGAACACCGTCTTTGGCAGCCGAGGCGCCGGCAACTTTCTGACCAAGCTGACGACGGGGAGCGCCATCCTCTTCATGCTGACCAGTCTCTCCCTAGCCTATCTGGGGACCCAGCAGTCGGATATCCAACTCTTTCCCTCCGGCGAAATTCCCGATGGGGCGAACACGACTTCGGCGGCGAGTGGGCTCGGAGCCGACGAGAGCGACTCCGCTGTGGGCGGCCTGGAAGAAATCGGCCTGGAGGAAGTGGAGATCGAGGAAAGTATTCCGACCTCGACGGGAGAATCCGCTCCGGCGACTCCTTGAAAAGTGGACTGGGCGAGTTGGGCCGGTTTCGTTATCGTGCCCGCGCCCAATAATCGTGTGCGGCGGTGGCGGAACTGGTAGACGCGTCAGCTTGAGGGGCTGGTGGGGGCAACCCCGTGGAGGTTCGAGTCCTCTTCGCCGCACCATTGGGCCCCCTCTTTTGTTTCCCGATTATCCACGAGCGATGGCCGAACCGACGGGCGACATAGCTAGCCCCACATAGCTGGCCCCACAGAGCTAGCCCGACTGAGCCAAGCCCACTGAGCCAAGCCCACTGCGCCAAGCCCACTGCGCCAAGCCAGCGTCGAAGGATTCAGTCGGACAGTTGGCCGGCTGCTCGGGCCTTTTCTAGCCGGGCCTTGTTTCGGGCATCCAACTCGGCCTCGCTCAAGACCATGTCGATCTTACGCGCGAAGCGCGCATCGGCATCGGTTTCATCCGCGACCCAGTAGATGATCAGGAATTGTCCCTTCTTGATCTCGTTGATATCCGCGCGCTTGCCGTCGAGGGTCACGCTGGTTCGGGTCAGAACCGAGCCCTCGGGCTTGACCTTGAAGGTGGCTTTCTTCCCGGATTTGAGCTTGAGCGCCTTGTTTCCTGGCTTCTTGCCCTTTTTCTTGACCTTAATTTCAAGGGTCTTGGCCTCGGCGTCATAGCCGACAAACGTGCCTTCGGTCTTGATGCTCTTCGACTTCTTGGCGACAGCCACACCCACGCCCGGCCCCAATAGAAGAGCAGCGGCCAGCACCATACCCAGCACCATACAAAGACCTGCACTAATTGACTGAACTCGATCCAACTTCATATTTCTCGCTCCTCTACTTGCCGATCCGGCAATCTCTTCTGCCATGGGACCGCGACAATTCGTGGGCAGGATCGCACAATCTCCACTGACTCGGCCATGCCCCAGCCCACCGAACCGGCACGCCATTTCGACTTCCCCGGGGAATCCGCACCCTTCGCCATGCACCGTGGAATGCTGGGTCGAAGCAAGCCCCAGCCGGGCAACTCAACTCGGATCTATTTCCCTTGCCGCCAAGCGGTCCAGGCTCCGATCCACCCAGCGCCGATAGAGTTCCACGGGATGAGCGCCCACAATCACCGCCGGGTTCCCCTCGAGTTGCACTGCGGGCACGCCAGTGGCCCCGCAATCCAGTGCCTCCCGGTGATCGGCCAAGACTTCGTCGAGCAACTCGGACCCCTCGATCCCATCAATCCCATCAATCCCATCAATCCCATCAAACACTTCCACGGGAAGTTTCAACTCACCCCAGAGCGCACGCAAAACTTCCATCCGGCTTATATCACGATTTTCGCTGAAGTAGGCTTCCATCAATCGATCGTGCATGGAGGAGAAGGCTTCGGGACCCAGCCGCTTGGCGGCCTTGCTGACCACGTGGGCGGGCACGCTATGCGAGGGCGGGCCCTCATCGCTGGACCAGACCTGAAACCGCCCGCTATCGCTCTCGGCCGCCGGGCGCAGCCACGACTCCGTATAAAGGCGAAATTTCTCCAGGGCGGCTTCGGGGTTGGCGTGCTCCCGGCGCTCGGGTCTTAACAAGTAGCTGCGCCAGTCGAACTCAACCGCTCCAGCGTACTCGGCCTCAATTCCCCGCAAGCGGACGGAGGCGTTGTAACACCATGGACAAAGATAGTCCGAGTAGACGATGAACCGGAGAGGGGTCACCTGCCCTTACCCCTCGGACTCGGACTTGACGCCGCAGTAGCGCCCATTCCAATAGACCAAGGGTTCACCCGGCAGCACACGCACCGACTCGATCAAACCCACGTAGATCAAATGGTCGCCCGCTTCGTAGGTCGCGTGAAGGCTACAGTCGAGGTTCGCGACCGCACCCCTCACCAGGGGGGCTCCGGTTTCCCCGGTGTCGTAGTCGACACCTTCGAAGCGCACATGTTCCAGTTTTTTCGACGCGAAGCGATTCGAGAGCCCCTGCTGGTCGACAGCCAGGATATTGACCCCAAAGCACTTTCCCTGGGCAATCATTTCCGTGGTGATCGATTCGCGATTGGCCAAAATCACCGCCAAAGGGGGCGAGAGGGATGCTCCACTAAAGTCCGACACCGTCATGCCGTGGATTCTGTCCTGATATCGGCTGGTGACCACCGTGACACCGCTGGGCCAGGCCCCCATGCAGTTTTTGAACTCATCTTCGCTGATCGGCATGCTTCCCCTTTGGTTGGATGCAGCCCGGATGGCCTACCGGGCACCCAAGAATCGAACAATCCCAGCGAGCCTGCCACCTGAACCGAGCCGGACCGCCAAAGGGGAAGCCTCGCCCCCGCCCATCACGCGTGAGGGGAACCATCCAATCGGATCAAAACGAGATCCATGACGTTGGTATCCGTCGCTCCGGTGCGGACCAGTCCGCCCGTTTGCGCAAAGAAACCGTAGCTGTCGTTCTCGTCCAAGCGGGCCTGGGCGTATTCACGGGAAGCGGCACCCAGGGCACCCTTGCCACTTTCCACGATGGCGCCCGCCGCATCCGTCGGTCCATCGGCCCCGTCCGTACCCACTGCGAGCATTGCCATGCCCCGCCCCGCCCCGCTCCGTTCCCACTCCAGTGCCGCGGCCAAGGCCAGTTCCTGGCTTCGCCCACCTCGACCGCTTCCCCGAACCGTGACCACGGTTTCACCCCCGGCCACCAGTAAAATCGGTTCATTGATACGAACCGAACCGGCCATCGCTGCTAGGCGACGCCCCATCGTCCGGGCTTCCCCGGTCAGAATTTCGCCCAGATCCAAAGCCCTCTCACCCCGGGCCTCCGCCGCCTTAATCGCGCATCGGCGCGCATCCGCGTTCCGTGCCACGATACCCGGCCGGACCTTTGCCAGGCTCGGGTCGCCAGGCCCGGGAGATTCTGGGACCTCGCCGCGATTGCCCGCTTCGAGGTACGCCAAGACCCCGCTTGGCAACCGCGCCGCCAGTCCGAATTGCTCTACCCCCGCGAGCGCATCGGAAAAAGTAGTGGGATCGCCCGTACATGGGCCCGAACCAATGGTCGGCAAAGCATCACCGGGCACGTCCGAGAGGGCCAGCAACTCCACACGGTGACAGGAAGCCGCACGCCCCAGCCGCCCTCCGGCGATGCCCGAGCAGTGTTTGCGCACGGCATTCATCGAGTGGATATCCGCCCCGCTGGCCAGCAGCAAACGAGTCGTCTCGATCAGTTCGGACAGCCCCAGGCCCGGAGCGGGAAGGCTCGTCATCGCAGACGCCCCACCCGAGAGAAGCACGACCAGAACATCCTCCTCGGGCAGCCGAGCCACCCAGTCGATCAATCCGGCCGCCGCCGCCTCACCCCGCTGGTCCGGCACTGGATGGCCGGATTGGCGCAGGATAAAGGGGGACGGGAGTGGCCGACTGTACGCATCACCGGTGATCGCCCAGCCACCTCGGAGCCGGTCACCCACGGTGCTCGCAAAGGCTTCGGCCATGGAAACCGCAGCTTTTCCCAGGGCGGCGACCCAGAAGCCGGCCGAGGGGGGGACCAAGCGTCCCCCGATCTCGATCTCACCCGGGGCGAGGGACTTCACACTCTGAAGAACCGCCCGGCCACCGTGAACCGCGGCAAGACTTTCGGCTAAAACCGCCTCCAGCATCGCCCGTGACGAACTCTTCACTGAGCCCTAACCGCCGTCGGCAGGGTCGGAAGAGTACTCACCCGAACGACTCGTCTTGGGCTTCAGACGAATCTCGATACGCCTATTCTGGGCCCGGTTTTCGGGGCTCTCGTTGGGAACCAGCGGCTGAAAAGAAGCGAAGGAAACCACGCGCATGCGCTCTCCCGGAATGCCTTGCTCCTCCATCAGGCGAACGACTCGCGAGGCCCGAGCCGCGGCGAGATCCCAATTGCTTGGGAATCGTTCGGCGAGACTGGGCTTGAGGCCGAGGTCATCGGTATGCCCCTGCACTTCGATGGAATGATCCAGAGCCAGCAGTTGCTGGGAAACCTTTTCCAGAACCTTGCGGCCCAGGGGATCCAGTTCCGCAGAGCCCGACGCAAAGATAATGTCGTCGGAGACCGATACCCGGACCCCCTCACGCAGTTGTTCGATCTCGATCTGGCCCGAGGAAACCTCGGACTCAAGATCCGCCATCAGCGTGGTGTAGGTCGAGGCCAAGCGACTGGCCTCTTCCCGGGCAGCGTCCAGATCAAGTCGCGATAGTTCCAACTGCGACGACTGGCTTTGGAGTCTCAACTCCAGTTTCCGCTCGGAAGCCCGGAGCCGCTCGGCGCTCTGGGCCAGGGCCTGATGCTCGATGCTCAGATCCTCAAAGCCCTCGAGAGTCACCGCCAGTTCCGCGGAGAGATTGCGCTCCTGTGCCTGCAATCGGCCGATTTGTTCTACCTGGACCACCTCTCGCTGGCGAAGTGAACTCAACTCACCGACCACCTGGCGATGCTTGGTGGCGCTCACGCAGCCCAGCGCCAAAAGCAGGAGCGCAGGGAGAAGCAAAGCGCCCAGCCCAACGGATCCACCGCCCACCCCGGCGAAGGACCGTCTAGCCAAGCCGCTCCGCAGACCGGGGAGCCGCATCCTCACCGATAATTTCGGCCAAGGCAGAATCGATTGACCCGACAAAGTTGAGTTCGATCCCATTGAGCAAGTCCTCCTCGATTTCCTCGACGTCCCGCCGGTTTTCTTCCGGAAGCACGACGCGCTGAATCCCCGCTCGCTTGGCGGCGAGAACCTTCTCTTTGATTCCCCCAACAGGCAGAACCTTTCCTCTGAGTGTGATCTCGCCCGTCATGGCGGTACTCGAGCGAATGCTCTTCCCAGTCAGCATGGACAACATGGCCACGACCATGGCCAAGCCCGCAGAGGGTCCGTCTTTAGGAACGCCGCCCGAGGGAACGTGAACGTGTACATCCCGGCCTTCGAAATCTTTTTCAAGATCGAGTCCCAGTTCGACGGCGTGGCTGCGCAGCCATGAACGCGCAGCCTCCGCGGACTCCCTCATCACGTCGCCGAGGGAACCGGTCAACTTTAATCCACCACTGCCAGGCATCTGGGTCGACTCGACAAAAAGAATATCGCCGCCCGACGGTGTCCACGCCAGGCCGATCGCTACACCGGGCTGCATGTCGACTTCGGCGATTTCGGTCTCAAATTTCGCGGCCCCGAGAAGGTCGTCGAGATCATCAACCCCGACGCGAATCGGAGCGTCGACCTCTTTCTCCGCCACTCGCCGGGCGATTTTCCGGCACACGCTTCCCACTTCGCGTTCGAGGTTGCGAACACCCGCCTCCCGGGTATACCGCTCGCATAGGCGGACCAGGCATTCATCCGAGATTTCAAAATCGATCCCAGAGATCCCGTTTCTTTGGATTTGCCGGGGGACAATGAACCTCTTCGCTATCTCGACCTTCTCCTCCAGCGTGTAACCGGGTAGCTCGATGACCTCCATCCTGTCGCGCAACGCCGCAGGCACGGGGTCCATCAAATTTGCCGTCGCGATAAATAGAACCTGGGAGAGATCGAAAGGAACCTCAAGGTAGTGATCGCTGAATTCGGAGTTCTGCTCGGGGTCGAGAACTTCGAGCAGAGCCGAGGACGGATCCCCCCGCCCATCGGATCCCACTTTGTCGAGTTCGTCGAGGAGCATCACGGGATTCCGAGAGCCAGCCTTTCGGAGCGACTGGATGACTCGTCCGGGCATTGCTCCAACGTAGGTCCGACGGTGGCCGCGAACCTCGGCTTCGTCCCGCACCCCGCCGAGGGCGATACGTACAAATTCCCGGTTGAGCGCCCGGGCGACGGACTGGCCCAGAGATGTCTTGCCTGTCCCCGGCGGCCCCACGAAACAAAGAATCGGTCCCTTCAAGTCGCGCTTCAGTGAGAGAACCGCGATGTACTCAACGATTCGATCCTTGACCTTCTCCAGGCCGTAGTGGTCCTCATCAAGGATTTTTCGCGCCTCGCTGATATCCAGGCGGTCCTCGGTGAGAACCGACCAGGGTAAATCGGCGATCCACTCGAGGTAGTTCCGAATCACACTGTACTCCGAGGCAGCCGGCGGCATCTGGGAAAGCCTTTCGATCTCCCGATAGGCCTGTTTCTTGGCCTCCTCGGGCAATCCTGCTTCATCGACTTTCTGGCGAAAGACCTCGGCGCCCTCCTCTCCTTCTTCGCTCTCCCCGAGTTCCCGACGGATGGCTTCCAGTTGCTGACGCAGCATGTAATCGCGCTGGGTCTTGCCCATCTCGTTCTGAACTTTTTCCTTGATCTCGGTCTCGATCTCGAGTTCCTGACCTTCCCTCGTGAGTTGACTGAGGACTAGGCGAAGCCGATCCGTGACGTCCAATGCCTCCAAGATCCGCTGCTTCCCCTCCACGTCGAGTTCCAAGTTCGACGCGACTAGGTCCGCGAGTTTCGAAGGATCGTCGAGATTCGCGACGAGAACCTGCAGATCATCCGAAAGGCGTGCGCTTTCCGATACCAGTACATTGAACTGCTGGGACAGGTTCCGGGTCAGCGCTTCGACTTCCACGGAGTCGAAATCACCCTCGTCAAAGACAGGGCGAATTCGCGCTCGCAAAAAGGGATCCTCTGAAACGAACTCGTCCAGATGGACCCGAGCAACCCCCTGCACCAGAAGGCGATAGGAACCATCGGGGAACTTCAGCATCTTGACGACCCGAAGGACGGTCCCCACCTCGAAAACGTCCGCGGGATTGGCAGACTCCTCAATTTCGTGCTGGATGGCCGAGCAGACCAGAAGTCGATCGGAACGCAGCAGAACCGAATCGATGAGTTCCTGGGAAGCCGGCGTGTTCACGAGGAGCGGAGACAGGAGAAATGGGAACAAAACAGTGTTCTTTAGCGGCAGGACCGGCAATTCGTCGGGCAATTCCGGAGAGGCATCCTCCTCCTCCTCGCCCCCGCCGGATCCCACTTGAATCTCCATGCCGCCGGCCATCAGCGAGCGCAAGGAATCCTGGGACTCCTCCTCGGTTTCGGCGGACTCTTCTTCGCCTTCCTCGGGCTCGTCGGTCATTCGGTCTCCACCTTCACCTGGCGAGCCCCCCCGCGCTTCTTCGGGAGAGTGACGGATAGAAAACCGTCCTCGAGACGAGCGGTCACGCCCGTCCTTTCAAATGGAATTGAAATTTGCACCCGGCGCTCAAAGGCACCGAAAGCGATCTCCACTTGGTGCAGGCGCCCGCCAGCGACTCCTGCGGGCGGCTTTCGGACACCGCTCACCCTCAGCAAATCGCCCTCGACGTTGACGTGAATATCTTCGCCGGCCACCCCGGGTATCTCGATCCGAGCCACCACTGAGTGGCTCGTCTCAAAGATATCTACCGCGGGCTTCCAACTGTTGCCGCGCAATCGGTCGGGGTATTCGCCAAAGAGCTCGACCAGAGGGTCGGGCCGATCGCTGTCAGGAATCTTTCTTCTCCTCGGTGTATTCAGCGTCGATCACATCCTCGTCGGCGCCTGCCTCCGAGGATCCTTCCGACGCTGGCTCCGCCGAAGCGGCCTCCCCAGCAGCTTCCGCCTTGTAGAGCGTCTCCGCAAGCTTATGCAGTTCAGCCTCGAGTTGCTGGTTGGCCGCTGTAATCCGGTCCGGGTCATCGCTCTCGAGGTCCTTCTTGGCCGATTCGATCACGCCCTGGAGCGGCCCTTTGTCCTCGTCGCTCAACTTCTCGGCGTTGTCGGCCAGCATCTTTTCCGCCTGGTACAGCATGCTATCGAGTTGATTGTGCTTTTCGATCTTCTCGCGACGATCGGTGTCCTCATTGGCATTGGCCTCCGCGTCCCGAACCATCCCGGTAATTTCGTCCTCGGATAGCCCTCCGCTCCCCTCGATGCGAATGGACTGATCCTTGCCCGAGGCCTTGTCGGTAGCCGTAACCGAGACAATCCCGTTGGCATCAATATCGAAGGTCACCTCGACCTGGGGAATCCCCCTGGGTGCCGGCGGGATCCCATCCAGAATAAATTTACCCAATTCGCGGTTGTCGGCGGCCATTTCGCGCTCGCCCTGAAGCACCCGGATTTCCACCTGGGGCTGATTGTCGGCCGCGGTGGAGAACACATTCTGGGCCCGGGTCGGAATTGTCGTATTTCGCTCGATGAGTTTGGTCGTCACGCCACCCAGGGTCTCGATGCCCAGGGAGAGAGGCGTCACATCCAACAGCAGAACATCCTTCACATCACCCGCCAGAACTCCGCCCTGAATGGCCGCCCCCACAGCGACCACTTCGTCCGGGTTCACGGTCTGGTTGGGCTCCTGACCGAAAAGCTCCGCGACCCGCTGGCGGACCAGCGGAACCCGAGTGGATCCCCCCACCAAGACAACTTCGTTGATCTCCGGCCCGGTCAACCCCGCGTCCTTAAGCGCTTGGCGGCAGGGTTCCAGAGTTCGCTGGACCAGATCATCGATCAATTGCTCGAACTTGGCCCGGGTCAGTTTGAGGGTCAGGTGTTTGGGACCCGTCTGATCGGCCGTGATATAAGGAAGGTTGATGTCGCTGGCCTGGGCGGTCGAAAGCTCCATTTTTGCCTTTTCCGCCGCTTCTCGAAGCCGTTGAACCGCCATGGGATCCTTGGTGAGGTCAATCCCTTGGTCCTTCTTGAATTCGTTCACCAGATACTCGATGACACGCTGGTCGAGATTGTCACCCCCCAAATGCGTGTCGCCGTTCGTGGCTTTCACTTCCACCACGTTCTCGCCGACCTCGAGAATCGAAACATCGAACGTGCCCCCGCCAAAGTCGTAGACGGCGATTTTTTCATCTTCCTTCTTGTCCAGGCCGTAGGCCAGGGCGGCCGCCGTGGGCTCGTTGATGATGCGCTTCACATCGAGGCCCGCAATCTTGCCCGCGTCCTTGGTCGCCTGGCGCTGGCTGTCATTGAAGTAGGCCGGCACGGTAATCACCGCCCCGGACACCTCGCCGCCCAGGTGGGCTTCTGCCGAGGCCTTCAGCTTCGCCAGGGTCATGGCCGAAATTTCCTGCGGACTATAATTTTTGCCGTCGATCTCCACCGCGACGCTGTCATCCTTGCCCGAAACCACCTTGTAGGGCACCAGCCGAATCTCTTCCGGCACCTCCGAAAGACGGCGACCGACGAAGCGTTTGACCGAATAAACCGTGTTCTCCGGATTGGTCACGGATTGGCGCTTGGCGATCGCCCCCACCAGCCTCTCCCCGTCATCCGAGAAACCCACCACGGAAGGTGTCGTGCGCCCTCCCTCTTCGTTGGCGATGACCGTGGGCTGACCGCCCTCCATCACCGCCACCACCGAATTCGTGGTGCCGAGGTCAATTCCGATTACTTTGCCTGAGTCCGCCATTGAGGTACTTCCTTCCGTATCAGTCAATCACGCGAGGTGACCGAGCCCGTGGCCCGTCTAAGATTCAGTCCGATCTTGCTTGCGAGGTGCCGGTTTCCCGAAAAACGACTCGAGACCCACGGTCCTGCTTTAGACGCGGGCAAAGCTTGAGTCGAAGACCCATTTGTCAACGTCCGCGAGCAATTTCGCTGCCCGATCATGGAAAACAGTTGGCCTGGACCCCGGGGGAAGCGATTCGACGGGCCCTCCCGGAAACGATTCGACCTTGGACGGTTACTCAGACCCACACGAAAACACTGGCGCCTCTCCGAGGAGTAGAACGCGACGGCTGAAGCGGGATCGACAACCACTCGTCTTTTGAAAAGGCGGAGCGTTTTTGTTGGTCCGGCGCGCCCGGGGGGCTATGTTGCTCCGCGCATTCGAGGCGGAGAGCGCCTTGGGGCTGAATAATTGAGTTTGGGAGCCTCGTGGGGGGGAGCCTCAGCTCTGGATCTGCCCGCCGGGCCTGGGAAATCAGGCAACCCGGGACCGTGACCCGGAAGGGGTCATGGGAGTCTCAATCCGCTGTGCATCCCCAGGCAGAGCGAACCGAATCTAGAGGAGACACAGGCAGGGAATGTCCATTCTCGGCACCCGCATCGCCAACCTGCTGCTCTTCGCGCTGAGCTGCTTTCTCGTGGCCAATATCATCAACCAGCTGGGGGCATTCAGCCTGATTCCCGTGGAACGGCCCGCCTTACGGCCGGCGACGCCCTCGGCCGACAGCGCCCGCCCCTGGTCCGAGCACCAGCAAATTCTGGATCGCAACCTCTTTGGTGCACAGGTTATCGAGGAAGAAAACATTCCCGAGCCCGAGCCCGAGGAGGAACTGACGAAGACCAACCTACCCCTCAGGCTTTTGGGTACCGTCGCTTCCAGCGATCAGATCGTCGCCAGCGCGGCAATCGAGAACACCCAGGATCGGCTCCACCAGGTGGTTCGGGTGGGTCACACCCTGGACAAATTTGCCAGTGTCGTCGTCGTCCGAATCGATCGCGGTCGGGTCATCCTTCAAAATGGCGCCCGCCGCGAAGAACTTCTCCTGGACCCCAAGGCCCCCAGAATCGCCACGGTGGTCACTTCCCGCCCCTCTTCCAGGGCAAAAAGCCGACGGCGTGGCCCCGCGAGTGCCGAGGCTTCCCTCGAAGCACGCCTAGGCAAGATGGTCAACACGGCTCCGAGCCGAGGGCCCGCTTCGATTCTCAACGGTGCCCGGATACTCCCCAAGAAGGACAAGTCGGGCAAAATGCTGGGCATCGAACTCAATCAGATCAAATCCGATAGCCTCTTTGAGAAAGTCGGGTTAGTGAACGGGGACGTAATCACCTCAATCAATGGGTTGACGATCGACGATCCGTCGGCCCAAGTAGAATTGCTGAAGGCATTCACCCAGGCCGATGACATCGTGGCTGAAGTGACCTCGGCCAATGGAACAACACGTCAGATCAAAGCCGACGCCGAACTACTCGGCAGCATGATGTCGGGAGGTCAATAGCAACCGGTGGAGAAATCAATGCGCGGGTTCAGCGGCCTGATCGGCCTCATAGTGCTGTGGACCACAGCCATCAGCCTTTTGCCCGGCTTGGCCAGCGGCCAGCAGCGCGGCACGCTCTCACCTGCGGACAAGCGATTCAGCGAGGGAAGCGAGCTCGTCCAACTCGACTTCAAGGATGTCGAACTCGCCGTCGTCATCGAGACGATCGCTCGGATTACCGGTCAAAACTTCATCTACGACGACCGTGTCCGGGGACGAGTCACCATTGTTTCCCCATCCGAAGTCAGCGTGGATCAGGCCTTTGCGGTCTTCGAATCCGTGCTGAAGATCAAAGGCTTCACCGCTGTTCCGGGCCCGGGAGGCATCCTCAAGATCGTCCCCGTACGCGACGCCAAGGAGTCGAGTTTAGAGACCATCAAGGATGGACGACCAAGCCCCAACCGCGACACCTTTGTCACTCGACTCATCCCACTTCTCTACATCAACGCCGAGGCTATCACCAACACCATCAAGCCCCTGGTCTCCAAGGACGCCTCGATGGTCGCCTACGCACCTACGAACACCATCATCCTGACCGATACCGAAGCGAATATTCGCCGCCTCCTGTCAATTCTCGAGGCGCTCGACATCAAGACCTACAAGGAAGAACTCGCCGTCATCAAAATCCAGTACGCCGATGCCAACACGCTCGGCGAACAAATTTCCGAGATCTACGGAGCATCCGTCTCCTCGACGTCCGCCGCCGCCGGCTCCGCCAACCGTGCCCGCCGTGCCTCAAACCGACGCGGCAGCAACACAACCGCCCTGCCCGGAAGTTCCGCCTCGCCCGACGCCAAGGTTCGGATCATGACCGACGAGCGTACGAACTCCCTGCTCATCCTCGCCTCCCGAACGTCGGTCTCGGACATACGCGAACTGGTCCGAAAGCTTGACGTCCCCCTGGTCGGCGGAGGCCGAATCCACGTCTATTACCTGAACCACGCAGATTCAGAGGAATTGGCATCCACCCTATCCAGCATGCTTTCGGGCCAAAGTCGCTCGACCCAGACCCCGGGCAGAACCGGCGCCGCCGGCGGACAGGTTCAAAACCTTCGTTCCCAAGTCACTGCCCTCGCCGAGGGGATCACCCTCAGTCCGGATCCCGCCACCAACTCCCTGGTCATTCAGGCGAGCAAAGAAGCCTACGAGGCCTTGGTGGCTGTCATCGAGAAACTCGATATCCCTCGCCCTCAGGTTCTCGTCGAGGCGCTCATCATCGAAGTCGACGTCACCGATGGAATCGAGTTGGGCATGAGTTGGACCATCAACGCCATCAACGGCGACCAGCAATTCTATTTCACCACCGCCCGGGCGGCCGCGGGCGGAAGTGCAGGTGATCTGGGCGGGGTAATCGCCCGGGCTTTCCCAACGGGAGCAGACGGGATCACCCGATTGGACACCAGCACCGCGACCGGAACCAATTACGACGCCGTGATCAGCGCCGCCGCCAAGGACACCAATCTAAACGTTGTCTCGTCCCCGCATATTCTCACGTCGGACAACGAAGAGGCAGAGATCCGCATCGGCAACAACATCCCCATTATTACCAGCCGAGTGAACTCGGCGACGGGCAATTCGGCTGGCCTAGCGAGTTCGGTGAATGTCGAGAGGCAGGACATTGGTGTCACCCTGCGGGTCACCCCCCAGATCAGCGAAGGGGACACCCTGAGGCTGAAAATATTTCAGGAGTTAACCGACATCAACGAGTCCCTTCAGTCGGGTGTGGGATCGGCCGACGAAGTCGGCGTTGCCCTCTTTAACCGAAAAATTGAAAATACCGTGGTCGTCAAAGACGGAGAGACCGTGGTTGTGGGCGGCCTGATTAGCGACCGATGGCGAGACGATGTCTTCAAGGTGCCCTTCCTCGGCGATATACCCGGACTGGGCTGGGCGTTCAAGACGAACACAAAGGAACTGAGAAAAATCAACCTGCTCGTTTTTCTCACACCGCACATCATCCGCAGCGCCGATGAAATGGAACTGGAAACAATCCGCAAGCGGATGGATTTCGAGAGCGATCTCGGCGAGACCTACAACACCGACGCGGACCCAGGACAGGAACTCACGAAAACCGACGGCATCATCGACAAGGGAATCAATCCTGCTTACGATGCCCTTCGCAAGCATTCGGGACGCTACTCGCCCCTCCGGCGAGCGGAACTCGAAGCGAAAATCCGCGAGCAGGAACGCCTCTCCGAGAAGCTCGCCACATCGGGTGTCAATCGTTCTGCGTACGGACTGCGTGTCCAAATTTTCGATGACGAGGACGCGGCCGCCTCAGCCCTGCTTGAACTCCTGGATGCCGGCTACGAGAGCAGCCTGACCTCCAATAGCGCCGGTGAAAGGCTCGTCTACGAACTGCAGACCGGGCCCTACGATGACCTCAAGGCAGCCCAAGCCGAGGCCGAAGTATTGGCTGAGGTCTACGAGTTCACCCCCATGGTCACTGTTCTGGACGGACCTGCTGAATCCGCCGGAGAACCCGAAGAAGCGTCCCCTAGCCTGGGTTGGCCCTCCACAAACGACTCGCCCGCAGAGGAAATCAATGACTGATCCCGCCCATCGAGGCGAACTCGACCTGGGCGAGGTTCTACTTCAGACTTCCCGCCTCGAACCCGAGCAACTCGCCCAGGCGCGGATCCGACAGCAAGCCAACCACGCCCGCCTCGGGGACGTCCTGGTCGAGGATGGTCTTTTGAGCAGCGAGGAAGTTCTGGCGGGAATTGGGCAACAGTTGGGGTTGGAATTTCGACCCGTCATCGATCCCACCGAGATCGACGAAGAGCTGACCCAGCGGGTCCCAATCTCCTTCGCGAAACAGCACGGCGTACTGCCCCTCAGTTGCGAGGCGGACAAGAGCCTACTGCGTGTGGCCACCGCCGATCCCCACAACACAGAGCCTCTCGATGACCTGCGAATCCTGTTTGGAACGGAGGATGTCGAAGCGGTCCTGTCCAGCCAGCAATCCGTCCTTTCGGCAATCAATGAGGTGTACGACCGAAGCGCGGCGGAAACCGGGCAACTGGCCGAGGAGGCCACGGACGACCTTGACGCACTGGCTGACGAAGCTTCCCATGAGCCCCAGGATCTCCTGGAAGCCACCGACGATGCTCCGATCATCCGCCTCGTGAACTCCCTGCTCCAGCACGCCGTCAAGGAGAGAGCGAGTGACATCCATATCGAACCCTTCGAGAAGCAAATTCGCGTACGCTTTCGGATCGACGACGTCCTCTATGAGCCCATGAAGCCGCTTCCGCGCACTCTCCAAGCCAGCATCGCTTCCCGCATCAAGATCATGGGAAACCTCGACATTGCCGAAAAGCGACTGCCCCAGGACGGACGGATTCGCCTGAAGATCGCTGGCCGTGATTACGACGTGCGCCTATCGACGGTGCCGGTCGCCTTCGGTGAGCGCCTTGTCCTTCGACTTCTACCCGACAGCCAAGCCCTCCTCGATCTTGAAAAGATCGGGTTCAACGCAGAACAGAGCCGCGTTCTGCGGCGCATCATTCGGCGCCCGAACGGTATCTTTCTCGTCACGGGCCCAACCGGGAGCGGAAAGACCACCACACTTCACGCCTGTCTCTCGGAAATCAACGATACCGACAAGAATATCATCACCATCGAAGAACCCGTGGAAATCACCCAGAAGGGGATCGGGCAGATCGAGGTGAATCCGAAGATCAATCTCACCTTCGCCACGGGCTTGCGCGCCGTTCTCCGCCAGGACCCCAACGTGGTCCTTGTGGGCGAAATTCGTGACAAAGAGACCGCCGACATTGCCATCCAGGCATCCCTAACCGGCCACCTCGTGCTCTCGACTCTTCATACCAACGACGCCGCCAGCGCGATCACCCGGCTAGTGGACATGGGGGTAGAACCCTTTCTCGTCGGGTCATCCTTGGTCGGGGTTCTTGCCCAACGTCTGGTCCGGCTTCTGTGCCTCGAATGCCGAGAGCCCTACACCCCCAGCCCCCAGGAACTGATTGACGCGGGAATCGAGGAACAAGAGGGCCCTGTGACCCTCTACCGTGCGAGCGCCTGCTCATCCTGCGCCCATACGGGCTATCAGGGCCGGATAGGGATTTTTGAGCTGATGCTCGTCGAGGATTCCATCCGGGCAATGGTTTCAAAAAACGTCGACTCCAAGACCATCAAGAAACAGGCGGTCGCCCAGGGAATGGGCACGCTGCGCCTCGACGGGACCCGGAAGGTTCTCCGGGGGGTGACGAGTGTCGCCGAGTTGCTGCGAGCGACCGAAGAAGAAGGCACCATTGATCAGATCTGATGCTCCGATCTGGCAATCAGACTGGCAATCACACTTACAATCAAACTGCCAATCAAATCGGAGCGAACACGATTCCTGCGGGCCCTGCGACCCGGATGGAGTCGCACCGCCTCCGAACGCGGGTTCGCGCAATTCGCGGAAGGAGTCAGCCGCAGAACACGAAAGCCGTGGGTCAAGGGAGTTGAAGGAGGGTTGTGCCGGTCTATTCCTACAAAGGAGTCTCTGATGGGGGGAAATCCGTCAAGGGAACCGTCAGCGCTGAGAACATGCGCGCCGCACGATCCCGAATGCGGGTCGACGGTGTCTTCCTGACCCAGATCAAGGAATCCAAAAATTCGGCGGAATCCACGAACGACGCCTCGGCGTCTCGTTTTCGTTTCGAACTGCCCACGCGTATCCCTCCGCTCCACTTGGCCGTAGCGACCCGACAACTGGCCACCCTCTCTTCCGCGGGCATACCCCTGGTTGAGTGCCTGACCGCCTTGGTGGAGCAGATCGAGCACTCGACGCTCAAGGGCGTCTTCGCTCAAATTCGAGATCGGGTGAACGAGGGCTCGGCCCTCGCCGATGCCATCGCGAGCACTGAGAAATTTGACTCGCTCTACACCAGCATGGTGCGATCGGGCGAAGCCAGCGGAGCATTGGGGCCGGTCCTCGTCCGCGTGGCCGATTATCTGGAGGAGCAGGTACGACTCTCCAGCAAACTCATCTCCATTTTTGTCTACCCCGCGGTCCTGCTGGGCTTCTCCCTCCTGGTGGTCGCGATGCTCGTCACAGTCGTCCTTCCCCAGATCACGAACCTCCTCCTCTCCATGGGACAGGAGTTGCCCTTTTATACCCGTGTCGTGATCGGTGCCGCTGACTTCGCTCGGAGCTGGTGGTGGGCGATGCTGGGCGCTGTCCTGCTTATGGTCATTGCGTTCCGAGCGTACCGACGCACCGAGAACGGACGCGTCGCCGTGGACAAAGTAATGCTCCGCCTCCCTCTCCTCGGGCGGGTGATTCGCGTGGTCGCCATCGCCCGCTTCACCCGAACCCTCTCCTCCCTCCTCGCGGCGGGAGTTGGCATCATCCAGGCACTGGATATCTCGCGCCACGTGGCCCGCAATGCGGTCATTGAAGAGGCCATCAACAACGCCCGAAGCAGCGTTCTTGAGGGGGCCTCACTCGCCTATCCCCTTCGAGCCAGTGGAGAATTTCCTCCCATGGTGATCACGATGGTGGAAGTCGGGGAACGCGCGGGCGACCTCGAGGCCATGCTCGCCAAGGTGGCCGAAACCTATGATGAACAAGTAGAGACGACGGTCACCCGCCTCACCTCTCTGCTTGAGCCGCTTTTGATTCTCGTTATGGTGGGAATAGTCCTCTTTATCATGATGGCCACGCTGATGCCGTTGATGTCGGTGACGAGTTCCCTGCAATGATCCGAATAAAACAAGAAGTGCCGAGAGTGCTCGCCGGGTACTCCCGCCCAATCAGAGAGGCCAACACAATGCGACAAGACAAACTTGCCCAGCACGCTATTCCGGTGGGCAGAGAGGCTGGCTTCAGTCTCCTCGAAATCATGGCCGTGGTTGTGATCATGGGGCTCCTGATGAGCATCATTGGCGTCAGCATCTCGGGCCAGATCGACAAGGCACGACTCGCCACAGCCAAGGCTCAAATCGCTCAACTGGAAAGCGCGCTCGAGCTCTACCGAATGGACAACGGGCGCTATCCCACCACGGCCCAGGGCCTCCAGGCCCTCATCAGCAAGCCCGGGGATGCCCCCGAGCCGCGCCACTATCCGCGAGGTGGGTACCTTTCCAAGGCCGATGCGCTGCTCGACCCGTGGAGTGAGCCCTTTCAATATGCTTCCCCCGGCAATCACAACAGCAACGGTTTCGACATCTGGACCCAAGGGGCCGATCTGGCGCCCGGGGGTGAAGAAGGCGATTCGGACATCGGCAATTGGGAATCAGGGGCTTAGGGAGCGTAACGCTTGAGTCGAGATGCAAGCCCTGGACGAGCCGGCTTCACGCTGATCGAGGTCATGGCAGTGGTGATTGTCATCGGAATGCTGATGGGCTTGGTTCTTCCCAACCTCAATTCGCGCAGAGGCGCACAGCTCGAAAGCTCGGCAAAGCAAATCGCTGGAACTCTCCAACTGGCCCGGGAACGAGCCATCGTCACCGGCGCCGCGCACCGAGCTTTCCTAGACCTCGAGGTCGGCACCAGTCGAATCGACTGGCATGTCGCCGAGGATCGAGCTTTTGCCCATCTCGCCGACCCCTCCGACCCCCTGCCCTCCGAAAGGCCAAGCCGCGAGTATTCCGACGGACAGTCGATATCCCTTTCACCTCCGGAGCGCGAGGAACGCGATTACTACCCCATTCCCAATCGGTTTGGCCGGGAGGACTGGCTCCCCGAGGATATCTTTTTCGTCGGCGTGAATACGGCGGACGGTTGGATCGAGGACGGAACCGTCCAAATCGTCTTCCAGGTCGATGGGACAACGGACTACTCGGAAATCGTGATGCGGGACAACTGGGAGAACCGGATTGTTCTTGAGATTGAGCCGCTACTCGACATCGTCCGAGTCCGACAGGAAGAGGATTCCTGAAAGCCGTGCTGCCCCGACTCCGCAAAGAAACTCACTCATCCGACCGGAACCCTGCACGGCGCGCCAGTGGCTTCACCCTGCTGGAAGTTCTCGCCGCCGTGGCAATTCTGGCCATGTGGTACGTGGTGATCGCCGCCATGGCCACCGACGGTCTACGGAAGCAGGGACTCAGCCTCCGACTCATGGAGGCGTCGGGGATCGCAAACCGCTACATGGCCGAAATCGAAGCCTCGACCCTTGACGGCACCGCCCCTCCCCTCCGGGACGAGGAGACCGAAGAAGGGGACTTCCTTGTCCACATCCTCATCGTCCCCTTTGGCTTCGGCGTAACCGTTGACAAAGAGGTTGATCCTGGGCGAGTCGGCGGCAGTCAAAACTCTCCCGACCTGAAGGCGCTGCTCAAATCCGAAATGCCTGGAATGAATCGCCACCTGGTATCGATCAACGTCAATGTAGCCTGGGAAGAGGGGCCGGGTCAGCGATCGGTTCGTCGAACCTCCTACGCGTTCAATCTCGCCGAGGCAAGGAATGTCTACCAGAGCAAGGAGGCCAAGGAAGCCGCTGAAGCCGAAAAGGAGGGGGCTTCGGAAGAAGACTTGGACGACCTTGAAATAGAGGACTTCCAGGGATGAGCCCAATCAACGAATTCCAAGCCACCAGAAATCCACGCCAACCGGGCTTCACCTTGATTGAAGTATTGGCCGCAGTTTTCCTCACCAGCATGGTGATCACGTTCGCCGTGAGCTTCTACATCGACCTTGCCAATCTCAGCCAGCGCGCCATCGCGCGCACCCGGGAAAACCTTCAGGCCGCCAGCGCCCTCGACCGAATTGGCCGCGATCTCGCCAATACCGCCTTTTGGCTAAAAGCGGAGGAGGACGACCCCTTCACGCACCCCTGGTCATTTCAGGCAGAGAGCCGATTTTCATTCGACGGGTCGGATACCATTCGCTTCAATACCCGGAGCAAGTCCCCGGGCGAAGGCACATTCCATGACTCGGACTTATTGCAAGTCGTCTACCAAGTGACCAGTGAAGAAGACGGAAGCCTCACTCTTTTTCGGTGGTCGTCCCCCGGCTTGCCCGCCGCCTACGAAGGCGGCTACCCGTCCGTTGACGACGAGCGCAGTTTTGTCGTCAGCGAGGGACTGGGCTCGCTCACCCTGCGTTTCCTCGGCAGCGGCGGCGAGTGGGTGTCTTCCTGGGACTCATCTCAACTCGAAAATTCCGAGGCACTTCCGATTGCCGTAGAAATCGATATCTCGATCTGGAACGAGGAAGACTCCGAGAACTGGAACGACGAGGACAAAAAACACTTTACCAAGCAGGTCGTCCTCTACCAGCGCCCCGTCGATTTGAACGAAATGATCCGCAAGCGCGACGAAGCCGAAGCCAATGCCAACCAAGCCGGTGGCGGCCTCGCCTCCAACCAGCGGAGAGCCAACGGTGAATCCTCGAGGGACGGGAGCGACCCCAATAACCCCAATGCAAACGACTTTTTCGGCGGCGCGAAACCACCCAAGGGCTCCATGGGCGATCTAATCCAGAAACCGGGCAATTGGGAGCTCTGTGTGGCCGCGGTGGGCGCGGCTAGGTGCGGCCTCATGTCCACAAGCCATGAGCCCCCCAGCACATTCGGGATCGACCTATCACTCCTTCGCCCATAGTCATGCGAAAGACGATCAACCAGAAAGGAATCGTATTGCCGATGGTCCTCATCGTCGGGCTGATTCTCAGTGCCTCGACTTTCAGTTTTCTGCGGCAGAGGCTTGTGGACACCCCTTAAGCCAGGGGCGGCCTCGCAGCCAACCAGCGGGGAGCCCACGGTGAACCCTCGAAGGACGGGAGCGACCCCAATTGAATTTGCGAGACGTTTTTGTAGGATCGGCGCGCCCGGGGGGCTATGTTGCCACCCGCGCGCCGAGCCGAAAGAACCTTGGCGTTCAAGGATTGAGCTTGGGAGCCTCATGGGGGAGGAAGCCCCGGCTCATGAGCTGCCCGCCGGGCCTAGGAATCAGGCAACCGGGGACTGTGACCAGAAAGGGCGCACGGGAACCTCAATCCGCCTCGCATCCCCAGGCAGGGCAAATCGACCTTAGAGGAGAGGCAGGCAGGGAATGTCCATTCTCGGCATCCGCGCCATCAACCTGCTGCTCTTCACGCTGAGTTGCTTTCTCGTGGCCAACATCATCAATCAGGTGGGCGCGTTCGGCCTGATTCCGGTGGAGAGTCCCAACCTGCGGCCGCTGGCCCTTGCGGCCAACACCGCCCGCCCCTGGTCCGAGCGCAAGCAAATCCTGGATCGCAATCTCTTCGGCGCCCAGGTCGTCGAGGAACAAAGCCTCCCCGAACCCGAACCCGAACAGGCGTTGACGAAAACCAGCCTGCCCGTCAGGCTGCTCGGCACCGTCGCCTCCGAGGATCAGATCGTGGCCAGCGCAGCAATCGAAAACACCCAAGATCGGCTTCACCAGGTGATTCGAGTGGGCCACACGCTGGACAAGTTCGCCAACGTCGTCGTCACCCGAATCGATCGCGGTCGGATCGTCCTCCAGAATGGCGCTCACCGCGAAGAACTCCTCCTGGATCCCCAGGCTCCCAAGGTCTCAACCGTCGCCCCATCCCGCCGCGCTCCCCAATCAAGAAACCGGCGGCGTGGCCCAGCAAGTGCAAACGCTTCCCTCGATGCGCGCCTGGGTAAACTGAACGATCGAGCGCCGAGCCAAGGCCCAGCTCCGGTTCTCAATGGCGCCCGCAAACTCCCCAAGGAGGACAAGTCAGGCAATATGCATCAGAAAGCACAACCGGCTCGACAGCGTGCTGCACCGGGCGAGAAAGCGGCGACCGCATCGGGTTCAGGAAGGCGCAGTCGATCCCTATACCAAGGCTCCGTAGCCGAATGTGTCCGGCGCAATTGGCAACGCTGTATCGACCGCTATGGCGAAGGCAACTGCGACGTCTGGTCCAACGTCGACTCGGTCCCCATCGGCGCATTCGGGATCGACCTACCCTGGTGCAATCCGTAGCCATGCGAAAGACAATCAATCAGAGGGGAATCGTACTGCCGATGGTTCTCATCGTCGGCCTGATCCTGAGTGCCTCGATTTTTAGTTTTCTGCGACGGAGCCTGGTGGACTCCTTCATGGCACGAAACCTGGAACACGTAGCGGCGGCCGAGACCCTGGCGAGGGGAGGAGTCAGTTTGGCCACGGCGGTTGTCTTCCATCACCGGTTCTCGAAGCTCATGGGCTTGATGAACGATAAGAACCCAGGGGCGACCCTCGCTGATCTCTGGGCGCAGATCGAGGATTCTCCCCTGGAAACAAGTTGGGGAGGCCAGCTTGAAATTACCATTGAAGACTCGGGCTCCCGGCTGAATCTGAACGCCTTGATTCCCGTCGGCAAAACTGAAGAAGAGAGCCAGCCCAGCGACGAAGCTGAGGAATTTCTGGTGGCATTTTTCGAAAAAGTCATCGACGAGTCCCAGGGTCAACTCGCGGGCGGCCTCTACGACCCCAGGGAAATGGCTCGCAACTTGCTCGACTACATGGACCCGGATGATGTGGGCATCAGCGGGAAAAATGAAAACGACTACTACGCCGATCAGCACCCCGCCCACAAGCCCGCCAACGGCCCACTGCTCAGCGTCGAAGAGATTGCCCTGATCGAGGGGTTCGACGCCCGAATCGCAGGCAGGATCAAGCCCTACGTCACCGTCTACCCCCTGCTCGGAGAAACCGGAATCAACGCGAACACCGCACCGGCCTACGTACTGGCCCTGCTCCAACACGGGAGCAGTGGCGATATGCGCTTGGCGGACGAAGAAATCGTGCGTTCGATCCTCAAAAACCGCCAGGAGGACCGGATCGTTTGCGACCAGACCGAGAGCGACTCCGAACGCTGCGTCTCCCTCTCCGAGGTCGGCCTGGGAACCGGATCGATCTTCCCTCCCGTCGAACTTCCCCAGGAGGCCCAAGTTTTTCACATAATTTCCGAGGCCACCGTCGAAAACGTGGTCCGCCGGGTCGAGGCAGTCATCGACATTTCCGACCGGGAGAGCCCTCAACTGCTATCTTGGCGGCTGTTATGACCAAAACGAGGAGAGGATCGACGTGGTTTTGACCAAGACTGTGCTGGGCTTGGACCTGGGATCCCATTCCCACAAGGCCGTGGAGTTGCGTCAGGGGTTTCGGGGCCTGGAGTTCGTGCAGGCACACTCTTGCCCGGCTGAGCCCACGGACCCAAGCGACGGAGAAACCCTCCCCACTTTCCTCAGAGCCCACGAATTTTCTACCGACAACGTCGCTTGCGCACTGTCGGGTCAGCGCGTGGCAAACCGTCGACTTGATTTCCCCTTCCGAGACTCCAAAAAACTCTCCCAGGCGGTTCCCTTCGAGATCGAAGGAAACATGCCATTCAGCTTCGAAGACACCATTGTGGACTGGCAACTCGTCGCGGGCGAACGCAACCACGGGATCGTCGCCACCTCAGTGGCCCAGAAGCAGGACGTAAGCGACTTCCTTGAGACCCTCGAGGCGGCAGGCTGCTCTCCCCGAATACTCGAGGCAGAAGGATTGGTTTTGGGCAACCTCGCCGCGGTCTTCGACCTCCCCGGGATTCGACTGCTCGCGGATATCGGCCACCGAAAAACCACTGTGTGCCTTTGTATCGACGGCAAACCGGCTGCGGGTCGGACAGTGCCCATCGGCGGAAACACCATCACCGCGGCGATCGCCCAGGACATGAATATCGACCATGACGCCGCGGAGCGCGCGAAATGCGCGATCGGGTTTCTCGGAGAAGCGGAGTCCAGCGGGGGGAGCCGCGCAGTGGCAGCCATCGACCGCATTGCGCGAGAACTCGTTCGCAGCTTCGACTCCCTCGACCCCACCGAAGGCTCGCTGATGGATCATCCCGACAGCCAGATTGTTTTGCTGGGCGGCACGGCCCAAATGGACGGTATCGAAGGCTATCTCGAGACCCGGACCGGCGTCCCGACCCGTCGCCTGAGCTCACCCGATGACCCCGCCAAATCCAGCCTGCTCGGGGGCTGCAACCCGGTGCTCTTTGGCCCTGCACTGGCCCTGTCCCTCCGGTCGAGTTCCCAGGCACTCACTCAATTCAATTTTCGTCAGGACGAGTTCAGCTATCGCAGCAGCTATGCGTGGCTGCTCGGGCCGGAACTCCGTCCCACCCTGGTGCTCTCCCTGGTTTCTCTGTTTCTCGCTGGGCTGGCCGGGATCGTTTCTCTCCAACTCGAATCGAGCCGGGCCATGCGGCTCGAGGGGCAGATGGCGAGTCGCTATGCCGCGATCTTCCCCGACCGAACCGTCCCCAGCCACCCCCTGGCGGCTCTCAGCCTGGAAGTGGCTTCGGCACGCGAGCGAGCCAACTTTCTCGGCCTCTATGGGGGAAATCTTTCCGCCCTCGATCTCCTGACACTGTTGTCCGAACTCATCCCCTACGACCTGACCCTCAAGTTCGACGAAATCAACATCGATCAGAATGTGATCCGGATCAAGGTCGCCGCACAGAACTATGAAGCCCAGGATCGGCTGGAAAACGTGCTCAAATCCGAGTCCGTGTTTGCCTCCGCGGATGTTTCGGGGAGCGCCAAGCGCCTCAAGGATGGCAGCGTCACGTTCGGACTCAGCATACCGCTCAACCAAACCAAGGATGAAATATGAACGGACTCTTTCAGCGAATCAAGGCAGAGTGGGTAAAACTGGCGCCCCGTGAAAGGGTTCTGCTCTCCGTAACCGGTCTGATGCTCCTCATTGCGGGGGCCTTCATGGGCGTGCTCAACCCCCTCGTCGAGTTGGCGAGCAATACGGGCAATCGGATCGAGGGCGCGCAAATGCAGCTGGAGCGAATGATCCGGCTCGAACGAGAACACGCCGAGATCCAGGCACGCCTTTCGGGCGTAGAGTCAAGAATCGAAAACCAGCGAGGCCAACAGAATATCCGCACCCTGCTCGAAAACCTCGCCAAGCAGTCGGCGGTTCGCATCGCCTCCATGGAGGAAAGGCAATCCGGAAAGAACGATCAGTATGTGGAGAGCAAGGTGGAAGTTTCATTGAAGAGCGTTTCTCTGAACCAGACCATCAAGTACCTGCACAACATCGAGGCCTCGGACCAGCAATTGTCGGTCAAGGGGTTGCGAATCCGGGGCCGAGGAGCCGCCGGCGGGCAAGAAACCCTCGATGTCACGTTTTTCGTCTCGTCGTTCCGGGCGGCTTGAATCCAGATGGCATCTCTCCAAGAATTCCTTGAACGCCCCATCCCACGACCCCTCTTTTGGACGGCGACTCCCTTCCTCGCGTTTGTATTGACTCTGACTTTTGTCTTTCTGACCTTTCCTTACTCGGACTTGATTCCCGCTGTCAACCGCCTAAGCGGCGCCAACGGCATTCACATAGACGATATTCAACCGCGGTTAACCGTGGGCGGACCGGGTTTTTCTGTCTACAGCGTCAGTTTCGGCGACGGGCCTATGGAATTCGTGGAACTCGACCAGCTCCAGGTCCGACCCGCATGGACAACGAGTTGGCTCAGTGGCGAGCCAGCCTTTGCCATCGAAATCATGAGCCCCCTGGGCGGGGCCAACGGCGTCCTGACATGGAATCAAACGCGCCACGTCAAGGGACAGATCACGATCCCCGACCTGGCCTCCCTCCCCTTCCCCCCCGACGCATCGATTGCCCTCGCCGGATCTATGCAAGCCGAAGTCGACCTGGATATCCTGAGTTTGACCGGCAACGGTCCCGGCGGCGAGATCCGATTCGAAGCCCTCGCCGGATCCGCCAGCCACTCCAATATCCCGATGCCTCTGGAGTTCGAAAAGTTCAGCGGCCGGATCGAACTCGGTAGCGAGTTCGGCCTGGTCCTGGAGGCCATGGAAATCGATGGGCCGACTTTTTCTGCTGAGGTCGACGGATTCGTAGACTTGCCCGAGGCCAACCGGCCAGCGACGATGGACCTCGACTTTGACCTGCACGTCAAGAACCCCGCACTCCGCATGCTTCTGTCCGGTTTCGGTCTCGGATTCGACGGCAGCGGACACACCACCTTCAACCTAGGCGGCACCGTCCAGAACCCCATCGTTCGCTGAAATGCCCACCCCTTCTGCCGAAGAACTCCAGCGCATTTTCAAAACGCTTTCGGATATCACCCGGATGCGGATCCTTCGACTTCTAGCCCAAGAGGAGTTGATGGTTCAAGAATTGATGGAAGTTCTCGGCATGGCTCAATCGAGAGTTTCCCGTCACCTCGCCATCCTTCGCGAAGCTGGACTCGTCAGCGACCGCCGGGACGGAACCTACGTTTTCTACCGCTTCGTCAGGCCCCGGGAAGGGCTTTGGCTCAACGGTTGGGAGTTGGTCGAGCACGGCCTCGACCTCGACCCCACCACCGAGCGCGATGCCACCCTGCTCCGACGGGTTATTGAGGGGCGCAGAGCCCAGCCACGAAATTTCTTCGACGCCGTGGGACCCGATTGGGATGCTCTGCGCGAAGTCTTCAATGACGCCGCCCTGCGCGCCCAGGCCATCAGTCGCCTCGTACCCCGGCGTCTCCGAGTCGCCGATGTCGGAACAGGCACCGGGATTCTCGCTTGTGAAATGGCGCGCCTGGGCTTGGATGTGATCGGAATCGACCAGTCCGCTCGGATGCTCGAGGCCGCCCGCAGCAAAGTCGAGGCCGAAACCTTTCCTCCGGGAGGGGGTGTTGAATTGAAGCGCGGCGAAGCCGAGGACATCCCCCTTGAGGATCGTTCGGTGGATGCAGCTCTGGCCCATATGGTCCTCCACTACGTGACTTCCCCTGACCGAGCGATCACCGAAATGGCCCGAATCCTACGACCCGGAGGCACCCTGGTCGCAGTGGATTTCGTCCGTCACGACCTCAAGTGGATGGAACAGGAACTCGGCGTCGTGTGGAATGGCTTTGCCCCGGAAACCGTCCGAGACTGGTTCGCTTCCGCGGGCCTGGTGGACATAGAAGTGGAAGAAGGCGAATCCCTTGCCCGAGACCGGGACCTGCCAGCCACCCTGATTGCTTCGGGGCGTGTCCCGACAAGCCCAAACGAATCGGACTAGCCGAGCCAATCCCGGCGGGGAGAAGCCCCTTGAAACTTGCCGCGGTCTTCTTCGACGTCACCGGCACTTTGATTGAATTGGCGGAAGCCGTCGGCCCGACCTACGCGCGTATCGCCGCCCGCCACGGCATCGAGGTCGAACCCGGCCGAATCGGCCTTGCCTTCGAGCGCGCCCTAGAGCAAGCCAAGCCCCGATTGTTCCCCGGGCTGCCCCGGGCCCAGATCCCGGTCGCCGAACGCGGCTGGTGGCGCGAACGCGTCCTCGAGACCTTTACGGATGAGGACGGCACTCTCCCCTTTGCGAACTTTGACGCCTTCTTCAGCGAACTCTTCGACTTCTACGGCGGAGGCGGAGCTTGGCGACTCCGCGGCCACGCGCTACCGGCCCTGCTCGCCGTGCGCAGGCTAGGCCTGAGTTCGGGGGTGATCTCAAACTTCGACTTCCGTCTTCCCGGTGTCCTGCAAGATCTCGAAATCCAAGGGTTTATGGAGGCGGTCCTGTTTCCCGCCCGGTCTTCCCTGGCCAAACCCTCAGCAAAGATCTTCCAAGCGGCTCAGGCCGAGTTGAATCTCTCCGCGAGCCAATGCGCGTACGTCGGCCATCACCCCACCCTCGATCTGGCCTCCGCTCAAGCCGCGGGATGGCACGCTCTCGACATCAATTCTGGTCCAGCATCTCAATCGCTTTCGGCACGAATCGAAGGGCTCGCTAGACTTCTCGGCTGATTCGCCGCCGCCCTACTCACACCGAGAGGGGCACCGGCGATCCATCGGGAGTGTTCTACCCATGAGTTCAGCCCAGACCGCCGAAGGTGCCAGCCAAGAGGCGCTTTCCTTTTTCCGCAAACGCTTTGGCGTCGACGAAAGCAGTCTCGAGGCCACCCTCGGCACTGCGCTGGAGCGCCGAGTCGACTACGCCGACGTTTACTTCGAGTACACCACTCAGGATTCGGTTTCCCTCGAGGAGGGAATCGTCAAGAATGGCAGCCGCCATCTGGATCAAGGGGTCGGTGTCCGGGCCCAATCGGGGGAGCGCCAGGGCTACGCCCATTCCGACGAGATCAGCATCGACAGCGCGCGTCTCGCCGCCGGAACCGCCCGGGCGATCTCCGACCAAGGGGGCACGAACAGCCCCGTCGCGCTCCAGGGACAAGGCGGCCCCAAGGACCTCTATCCCCTGGAGCAATCGCCCACCGACGTCCCCATCGAGACCAAAGTCGCCCTACTCGATGAGATCGATCGCTACGCGCGAGGTTTGGACCCCTGCGTGAAGCAGGTCATGGCCAGCGTAATCACCCAGCACAAGCAAATCCTGGTGGCTTCCAGCGATGGAACTCTCGCCGCCGACATCCAACCCCTGGTGCGGCTCAACGTCCAGGTCATCGCTGCGGATGGCAACAAGCGCGAGATCGGCTACGAGGGCATGGGCGGCCGCTATTCCCTGGACCGGCTGATGGACCCCGAAAACTGGCAGCGGTTGGCGCGAGAGGCCGTCCGAGTCGCCAAGCTCAATCTCGATTCCGTCCCCTGCCCGGCGGGTAGCATGAATGTCGTCCTCGGCCCGGGCTGGCCCGGCATCCTGCTCCACGAGGCCATCGGACACGGACTCGAGGGTGATTTCAACCGCAAGAAGACCTCGGCCTTCTCGGACCGCCTGGGCGAACGAGTCGCCGCCGAAGGGGTCACTGTGGTCGACGACGGCACCCTCCCCGAGAGGCGCGGCTCGATCAATATCGATGACGAGGGAACCCCAAGCCAGCACAACGTCCTGATCGAGAACGGCGTGCTCGTCGGTTACCTCCACGACCGACTCAACGCCGGGCTCATGGGGGCCGCGCCCACGGGCAACGGCCGGCGGGAGAGCTACGCCCACATGCCCCTACCGCGTATGACCAACACCTTCATGCTCCCGGGCCAGGACGATCCCGGTGACATTCTCCGCTCTGTGGACCGCGGGCTCTACGCGGTCTCTTTTGGGGGCGGACAGGTCGACATCACCAGCGGAAAATTTGTTTTTAGCGCCAGCGAGGCCTACCTGATCGAAGATGGAAAGATCGGTGCCCCGGTCAAGGGCGCCACACTGATCGGGAATGGCCCCGACGTATTGACCCGGGTGAACCGGATCGGGAACGACCTTGAACTCGACCGCGGAGTCGGAACCTGCGGGAAGGATGGCCAGGGGGTCCCGGTCGGAGTCGGTCTGCCCACGATTCGGATCGACGATCTCACCGTAGGGGGAACCGAGGGATGAGCGAGCTTCAAAACGTTAACGACCAGGAGCTCGTGGCCCGGGCCATCGACCAGGCGCGTGCCGCTGGTGCAGCCCAGGCCGACGCGGTGCTGGTCCGGTCGGATTCCACCGAGGTCAAGGTTCGGGGTTCGGAAATCGAATACGTCAAGCAAGCCGGTGAACGCTGCCTGGGCATTCGCACCCTGGTGGGTCAGGCAGGCAGTTTTTCCAGTGCGGTCACTTCGACCTGCGACCTTGCCCAGGACGCAGTTGATCGCATGGCAGCGGAAACCGTGGCCCTTGCCCGGGCCATGGCCTGCGATCCCCACGCCGGACTCCCCGAAGCCGGCTTTGCCGAGGAAATTCCAGATCTGGGGCTGATGGATGCCCGGGACCGCAATGCCACCGTGGAGGCACGAATCGAGGACGCGCGCAGCGCAGAATCTTCTGCCCGCGCCACGGACCCCCGAATCGACAACTCCGAGGGCAGCCAGGCGGGCTCCGACTTCTCCGAAATCATCTACCGCAACAGCGAAGGCTTTGGGGGAAGCTATGCAAGCGCCTACCACTCGCTCTTCAGCGAACCCCTGGCCAGCGAGGGCGAGAGCAAGCAGCGGGACTATTGGATGACCGTGGGCCGCCGGATGGCGGATCTCGAGGATCCCGCAGTGGTGGGGCGCAAGGCGGCTGAGCGCGCTGTCCGGCGCTTGGGCGCGCGGTCGGTGCCTACCTGCGAAGTACCCGTCATCTTCGATGGGCTCACGGCGCCCAGTCTGCTGGGCCAGTTGGCCGGCTGCCTGAGCGGTTACTCGATTTACCGCGAGTCGAGTTTTCTGTCCGCCGCCATGGGTGAAACGATTTCCTCGAGCCAGATCACGGTCATCGACGACGGCCGACTGCCCGGAGGCCTGGGGAGCAAACCCTTCGACGGAGAAGGCCTCCCCACTCGGCGCAATGTCCTGGTTGAGAGCGGCCAGTTGCAATCCTGGCTGCTGGACACCTACTCGGGCCGCAAACTCGGGCTGCCGTCCACGGGCAATGCCTCGCGCGGGGCCGGCAGCGGTCCCGGGGTCGGCGCCACCAACCTCTGGATCGAGCCGGGGTCCGGGACCCTCGAAGAAATCATCGCGGATACCGAGCGCGGCCTCCTCGTCACCGAGTTGATCGGCATGGGGTTCAACCCGACAACGGGGGATTACTCACGAGGGGCCAGCGGACTCTGGATCGAATCGGGCCAGATCGCCTACCCCGTCGAAGAGATCACCATCGCCGGGAATCTTGGGGACATGTTGATGCAGGTCGATGCGGTGGGTTCCGAATTGGTCTGGCGCGGCCGAGTCGCCGCCCCTCCCCTCCGCGTGGCGCGCATGACCGTCGCTGGCCAGTAGCCGCCCACCCCGGTCACCGAGGAGACCCGAATTGACAAGCAAAGACTCGGCGGGAGCCTCTCCTGCCCTCATGCTCGGCATGCAAATGCCCAACCTTGACCGTTGGTCGGATCGGGTTGTCACCGCCCTGGGCCAGAACCCCGGCGCCTTTACGGGGCCGGGGACCAACACCTACCTGGTGGGCACGGGGGAATCGCAAATCCTGCTCGATACCGGCGATGGCCGTGACGACTACCTCCCGGTGCTGGAAAGCGCCATGGAGTTTGCGGGCTGCCGGACCCTCCAGGAGATCGTTCTCACCCACGGCCACCCGGACCATATCGGTGGAGTCCAGTCGATTCTCGACCGCATGGGTCCCCTTCGCGTCAGCAAGCTACCCGACCCCACCTTCGATGCCCCCTACCGCTTTCCGATTACCGAACTCAGTGATGGCTGCGTGATCGAAACAGAGGGCGCAACCCTCCGCGGCTTTCATACCCCCGGTCACGCCCCGGATCACCTCTGCTTTCTCCTCGAGGAGGAGTCGGGGCTGTTCACTGGAGATAATGTTCTCGGCGTCGGAACAACGATCATTCCAGCCGAGAGCGGCGATCTTGGCGACTATCTTCGCTCCCTCGAACGCCTTCTCGCCCTTGCCCCCGCAAGAATCTTCCCCGCCCACGGTCCCCAGGTGGAAGACGCCTGCGCCAAGATCCGCGAATACATCGCACACCGACTCCAGCGCGAAGCTCAGATTCTCGCCGCTCTCGAAAAAGGAGTCGATCGCGTCGTGGGCATCGTGAAGATCATCTATGCCGCCTACCCGGAAAGCCTGCACGCCGCCGCCGGCCAATCCGTGACCTCTCACCTGCGAAAACTCGAAGCCGAGGGCCGGGTCTCAGCATCCCCCGGAGACGCTCCAGGCGACGCGCATTGGCGACTCCAGTAGAATTGGCGGCTCCAGTAGAACTCGCCCCTGGATACGCCCCTCACACCGGCGGCGAAACGGATTTTTGAATCCCATGACGCAAACCCAGCCCCGACCGGGCGATGATCCAGTTCCGATTGCGCCGGGCCAGTTGGTCTTGGCCAGCGGCTCACCTCGGCGACGGGAAATCCTGACGCGCTTGGGCCTGGAGTTTGAAATTCGCCCGCCGGACCTCGACGAGACCGCGCTCCCGGACGAGCCTCCCGAAGAACTCGTCGTCCGGCTGGCCCTGGCCAAGGCATGGGCGGTTGCCAAGACCCTCCCCGAAGGCCCTCGCCGTTGGGTTCTGGGGTCGGACACCGTCGTCGTTCTTGACGGAAGGACTATCGGCAAACCCCATGGCCCCGAGGACGCGGTGAACATGCTGCGACGGCTCACGGGACGAAGCCACCGGGTGATCACCGGGGTCGCAGTGGTCGACGCCTTGGGCGGACCGGACCTGGCCCTTGCCGTGACCTCCCAGGTCGTGATGCGGCCGGCCAATGAGGCTGAGATTCGCGCCTACGTGGCTTGCGGTGAGTCCCTCGACAAAGCCGGGGCCTACGCGCTCCAAGGTCAGGGGCGGCGCTTCGTGACTCAGGTAATCGGCAGCGAATCCAATGTGATCGGGCTGCCCGCAGACGAAACCCTGGCCATGCTCGCCGAGGCGGCGGATCGCGCGGTCCGAGAAAAAGCATGAGCGTCAGCCTCGACCCCCAACTCCTGGCCGAGGCCAGCGCTCGACTGGCGGCCGTGCGCCAACGCATCGAAACCGCATGCGCGGGCGCGGGGAGAAACCCTTCGGAGTTGACCCTGGTGGGGGCTTGTAAGCATCAGTCCGTCGATCGGATTGCCGCCGCAGTCTGCGCGGGGCTCGGCGATCTCGGCGAGAACTACGTCCAGGCGGCTCGAACAATCCATCCCCTGGTGGAGCAACGCTTGCGGGATCATTTTGCCGGGGCCCCGGCCCCCACGCCCCGCTGGCGAATGATCGGCCATCTTCAGCGCAACAAGGCGGCCCAGGCCCTCGAGGTCTTCCGCGCCGTGGATACGGTGGACACGGTTCGGCTGGCCCGGGCCCTGTCCGGGCGGGCCCTGGCGGCCGGGGACGTCGTCGACATTTGCCTGCAGGTGAACTTGAGCGCTGAGCAGAGCAAATCGGGTTGTTCGGAGGATGCCCTGGCCGAGTTGCTGGATGGCTGTGCCTCCCTGCCCGGGGTTCGAGTCGTGGGGTTGATGACCCTGCCCGCGCCGGGCCCGACCCCCGAGTCCTCCCGGGACACTTTTGCGCGATTGCGTGGCCTGCGCGATACCCTCTGCCACGCGACCGGAGGCAAAGCGCTCCACCACCTCAACATGGGCATGTCGGCCGATCTGGAAGTGGCCATCGCCGAGGGGTCCACCGTGGTACGGGTGGGGACGGACCTCTTCGGAGAACGCGAGACCGCCCCAGACACCGAAACCCAAACCGAAGCCCAAGCCAAGGCCACAGCCCAAGCCAAAGCAATATGAGCCGGAGGAATCCATGACGAGCCCACTCGAATCCAAGCGAATCGGCTTTATCGGCTGCGGCGCCATGGCTCGCGCTCTCGCCGGGGGCCTCCTGGCGGCGGGGATCCCCGGGGATCACATGGGCGGCGCCGACGTCGCGGAGACCCAACGCCAGGATTTCGAGTCCGCCCTGGGCATTCAAACCTTTGCCACAAACCCGGAACTGGTGGCCCAAAGCGACGTCCTCGTGCTCTGTGTCAAACCCGGGGTAGTGGTGGAGGTACTCGCTGGGCTCCAGGGCCAACCCGCACTCGAGCGGCCGCTCTGGATCTCCATCGCCGCAGGCATTCGAATCGCCAGCCTTGAGGCGGCCCTACCGACGGGCGCGCGCATTATTCGGACCATGCCCAATACCCCGGCGCTGGTGGGCGCCGGCGCCAGTGTGCTCTGTCCCAACCGGGCTGCCGGGGACGCCGATGAAGCCATGGCCGACGCGCTCTTCGCCGCCGTGGGATCCACCTGGCGCGCGCCCAGCGAAGACCTCATGGACCCGGTCACCGGACTCTCGGGAAGCGGCCCGGCCTACCTATTCCTCTTCCTAGAGGGTCTGGCCGAAGCCGGGGTGCGCCAGGGCCTACCCCGGGACGCCGCCCTGGCCCTCGCCCTGCAAACCACTTTTGGCGCGGCCAAGTTGGCTCTGGAAGACGGCCGAGCGCCGGCAGAACTCCGGGCCCAGGTCAGTTCTCCCGGAGGCACGACCCTCGCGGGGCTCGCCGAACTCGATCTCGCCGACTTGAGAGGTGCCCTCGACCGGGCCGTCGCGGCCGCCACAGCGCGGTCCCGAGAACTCTCGGGCGACGCCTGACCGGCGCCTGGCCCTCGACCTCGACCCGGGGTGCCCGGGGACGCCGCAAGCGGGTACGCGCCCACGGCGAACCCCGCCCAATCACCGAACGGCTGCGCTCCCTGGCAAGACGCCCCCGATTGGGATAAAAACGCAGCCCAGAAAGCGTGAGGCCAATCCCGGGGGGCGGATACCCCGAGACCTTTTCGCCCGGCCGCCTTCGGGTGCCGAAACAGACAGAGAGAAGTTATGCCGATTTATGAGTACGCGTGCGGCAAATGTGGGCACGAGTTCGAGCGCGAGCAGCGCATGTCGGACTCGCCCGTCAAGACCTGCCCGAAGTGCAAGGCCCGCAAGGTCACGAAACTGATTTCCCGGAGTTCGTTCGTCCTCAAAGGAGGGGGTTGGTACGCGGACGGCTACGCGGACGCGAAGAAGGCCGATACCCCAAGCTCGGACTCGGAGCCCAAGGAGAGTGCAAAGAGCGACGACGCTTCGACTTCAGAAAAAAGCAGCAAAGACGCCAAGGAAAGTAGCGGCAACGGGAAGGACAACGGGAAGGGCAAAGGGAAGGGCAAAGCCAAGAAGCCGAGCAAGAAAAGCGCAGCCTGATCGTTCACTCGGCACACGCGGTCCGGCCGGTATACTCGGCCTCCCTTGGCGCCACCTTTAACCCGAACGGGTCACCCGGTGCGCCCACCCCCACCCACCCTTCTGGAGTCCTTCAATGAGTGAAACTGAACCCGCGCCCGTTCACACCCAGGTCCTTGACGGCCTGGCCCTGGCGAACGAAATCCGCGCGGAACTCGCCGAAACCATCGCCCAACTTGTGGCCGCCGGGAGCCGGGCGCCTTGCCTGGCTGTCGTCCTGGTCGGGGATGATCCCGCCAGCCGCTCCTACATCAAGGGCAAAAAACGCGCCTGCGCACGGATTGGGATGGATTCGACCGAGCACCTGCTCCCCGAGTCCACTCCCCAAGACAAGTTGCTCGGGCTGATCGCGGACCTCAATGCCGACGACGGGATCGACGGCATCCTGGTTCAGCTCCCCCTGCCCAAACATATTTCTGCGGCCGCCGTAGCCGAAGCGGTGGACCCCGCCAAGGACGCCGATGCCCTCCATCCCACCACATCCGGGCGACTGCTGGCCGGTACCGCCGAACTCATCTCCTGCACGCCCCTGGGCATTATGGCCGTGCTCGACCATTACTCGGTCCCCCTGGAAGGGGCTCGGGCCGTGGTCATCGGCCGCAGCAATATCGTTGGCAAGCCGATCGCCCTACTCCTGCAACAGCGCAACGCTACAGTGACCGTCTGTCACTCGCGCACTCGGGATCTCGCCGGTGTCTGCCGCGAGGCCGACATCCTCGTGGCCGCCGTGGGGCGACCCCGAATGGTGAAAGCCGACTGGGTCAGACCCGGGGCCGCAGTCATCGACGTCGGTGTGACCGAGGTCGACGGCAAGCTGGTGGGCGATGTGGACTTCGACGCCGTCCTGGGCCGAGCCAGTTTGCTCACCCCCTCGCGCCGGGGGATCGGTCCCATGACGATCACCATGCTGTTACGCAACACCCTGCTTGCTTACCGCAATCGAAAGGCGCTATGAGCGCCATCCAACGCACCCCACTGTATGCGCGCCACGTCGAACTCGGCGCGCGCATGGTGGATTTTGCGGGCTTCTCCATGCCTGTTCAGTACACGTCTATCAAGGCCGAACACGCGGCGGTGAGGGAAACCGCCGGACTCTTCGACGTCTCCCATATGGGCCAAATCCATCTCTCGGGCCCGGATGCGGTGCAGACCGTGGAGCGACTGCTGACTTGTTCGGTCGCGACTTTGCCCGAGGGCCGGGTACGCTACGGCCTGCTCTGCAATCATGACGGGGGCTGCGTCGACGACGTCACCCTCTACCGCGAGGGTCCCCAGCAGTTCATGCTCTGCGTGAATGCCTCCAACATCGACAAGGACTTGGACTGGATCCAGGCCCACCGGTTGCCCGACACCGCGGTCCAGGACCGCAGCGCCGAAACTGGGCTTCTCGCGCTCCAGGGGCCTCGAAGTCCAGAACTTATGGATGCGCTCTGCAAAGATGCCAGCGGGGCAACGCCCAGCAGCCTCGGGCGTTTCGGCTTCAGCGAATTCGACGGACCCGCTGGCTCGTGCCGGATATCGCGCACAGGCTACACGGGTGCAGAGGGTTTTGAGATCTACCTACCCGCGCAAAATTGCCGGGCACTCTTCGATGCCCTGCTCGAAACGGGCGTGGCTGCGGACCTGAAGCCCGTCGGACTCGGCGCCCGAGACACCCTGCGACTGGAAGCGGCCCTCCCGCTCTACGGCCACGAACTCGACGACACCACATCACCCCTCGAAGCGGGTCTTGAACGCTTCGTCAAACGCAAGAGCGGCGGATTCATCGGGCACGAGGCCATGGAGGAAGCCGAGCGACTTGGCCGCAGCCGGCAACTCGTCGGTTTCGAACTCGAAGAACGCGGCATTGCCCGAGCCGAATACCCGATTCGGGTTGAAGGCCGGGAAGTTGGCCGAGTCAGTTCGGGAGCGCCCTCGCCCAGTCTCGGAAAATCCGTGGGCCTTGGCTACGTTCCACCCGAGTACGCCGCTCCCGGCACCGCCCTCGAGATCGTCATTCGGGAGCGCCCCATCCGGGCCCGGGTGGTCAAAACGCCGTTTGTCCAGAAGGTTTGAATCGACCCCTCTCGGGCCACCGAAACACCCCACCAAGGAGAAGAACGTTGTCCGACTGCACCATTCCCGAGCACAACCGCTATAGCCGAGACGACGAATGGGTTCGGGAGTCCGAGGGAGGCCTGTACGCCGTGGGCATCACCGACTACGCCCAGCAGCGGCTTGGCGACGTTGTTTTCGTAGAACTTCCCGAACCCGGAACAAAATTCGACGCGGGCCAGGCCTTTGGCGTGATCGAGTCGGTCAAAGCCGTCTCGGATCTCTGCATCCCCATTGGCGGGGAGGTCATCGAAATCAATCCCAGCCTGGAGGACACCCCCGAAACCATCAATGAAGATTGTTACGAAGCGGGCTGGCTAGTCACCCTTCGCCCCAACCATCCGGCGGAACTTGAAACCCTGATGGATGCCGCCGCCTACGCGAGTCATATCGCCGACCGCAGCGACTGACAGAGAACGCCAGCGTCCCGAATCCCAGAACGCCCCGATCAATCGTCCGAGCGAACCGTCTCCGTTTGGACCAGACGTCGGCGAGCCACTTCCGCCCAGGATCCCGAAGCGTCGAGTTGCAAGTAGCGCCGCCAGTGACGCTCGGCTTTCGCAGTTCGGCCAAGCTTCTCGTAAAGCAGCGCCATGTTGATATGAAGATCGGGGTAGAGGGGATCTGCCGCATAGGCCGACCGGTAATGGCGGAGAGCCCGGTCGTCAAGGCCGTCCTCTTCGAGCAGGTTGGCCAAATTGAAGTTCGCCTCGACGTGCTGGCCGTCGATCGCCAGGCACCGTTCGAAACAACCGCGTGCCGCGTCCCGCTCGCCCTTGTTGTAATAGACGGCGCCCAGGTTGCAATGGCAATCGGCAAAATCAGGATAAAGGCGGATGCCCTCCAAATAGCTCTCAATGGCCTGATCAAAGGATTCGGGGTCTGAGTCCAACTCGCAGCCCCTGCTGAAAATCTCCTCGGCGGCCTCCATCGCCGCGGGTTCCCTCCCGCGGTCAATCGCTGTCACGGCTTCCAGGCTCCCGCGATCCAAACCGAAATCCAGCACCGCCTGACCATCGGACTCCAGCAGGACTCCATCGTGACGAACCACAACGCGATCCGAACCCTCTACCCAAAGTCGCAGTGAGCGAAGCGGGTCATCGATCTCCGGCAACCGCTCACGCAGCGCCTCCACATTGCGACGGATTCGCCGAAGCGGCACCCCTTGCTCGAGCAGGGAAATGATTCCGCGCAAGCAAACGAGGTCCCTAAATTCGAACTCGGCTCTCGACGCGACCTTGGCTGGCTTCTGAACCAATTCGGTGCGCTCCCAATAGCGCAACCGGGCAGGAGAAACTTTTAGAATCCGCGCGACGTCACGAAGCGAATAGGTTTCCACGCACAAAACAATACATCGGTTCAACACCCGAGGGAAAGCCCCCGGCGATCCCAAGTACGAAAAGAGTTCACGCAGAATTGCGGAACTCCGCAGCACGCTAGAATACGAGATGGCGGGGTCTCCGTGGCTGGTGCCCGGCCTCGACTTCAAATCGAGTGTGGAGCGTGTCACCACGTTCCAGGCGGGTTCGATTCCCGTCCCTCGCCGCCACAGATTGCTTCCCTGCGGGACCCGACTGGAATCGCAATTTTCATACGGTGTTCTGCCTAAGGACTCCCCGGGTTCCGCTTGCCCGGCGCACAGCACTCGATTTTAGGAACCCTTCATCTGCCTAGTCCCCCCTGTGGTATGATGGCTCTCAGTGAGAGACGCACCCGGCACCCCTGTTCAATGGGAGCCCGCTCCACCGGAGCTTCCCGTTCTGCAGCCGACTGAACCACTCGCCGTCGGCCGCACTGCCCCCCTCTCGTTCTTCCCTGCGCGTTCTTCCCTGCGCGTTCTTCCCTGCGTTCGCTCGCCGGTTCGCGGAACTGCTTCAGCTGTGGGCACACTCGGCCCAGCCCACTGCATTCTTCAACGCCGCTTGCGGCATATCCGGAGGAAGCCCATGACCATGGAAGCAAATGTACTGATTCATTGGAAAGGTTTGCGAAACGACGAAGACGTCCAAATCCATCTCTCTGATCGCTGTCGCGAAATCGCGGAGGAGTTCCCGGAGACCCAACTCTACGAGCTCAGCATCGAGGCCAGCCACCGAAAAATTCAGTGTCACGGTCACGTCAACGGAAAGCAGACCCGGGTCGCAGCCCACGCGCAAGACCTCCCCACTGCGCGTCAGGCCGCCGACTTGGTCCTCGATAAACTGCATCGCGAACTCCGGAGGGAACACGACAAGCGGATTTTCAGCCGCCGGCGCAGAGCCCAGCGCGATCCGTCGAAGCGGATTCTGCAATAATCCGACATCACAAGTCTCACTGACAAGCCCCACTTACAAGTCCCACTCACAGGCCCCACTCACAGGCCCCACTCACAGGCCCCTGACTTCCTCGTCGCGACCGCGATCTTCGCGGTCGCGACGAACTGGAAACCGGCTCAACTGTTCGAGCGTCTTCGGGCGTCTAGGGGGCTTGGTTCGTCGGAGACCCCTGTGCCTCGGCCAGAGCGCGGCCCGTGGCCGAGTCGGGGTTCGCCGCCAGAGACGAAGGCGTTCCCTGGGCGACGAGGCGACCACCCTCTGGACCGCCTCCCGGCCCCAGATCAATGACCCAGTCCGCCCGGCGAATGACGTCGAGATCGTGCTCAACGACCAATACGCTTCCGCCCGCGGCGATCAATTCGTCCAAGCAGGTCATCAGAACCTCAACATCCGCTGCATGCAACCCGGTGGTGGGTTCATCCAAAACATAGAGAATACCCCGGGCCGGTTCTGCCAGGGCCAAGGCCAATCTCACCCTCTGATGCTCCCCCCCGGACAGGGTCGAGAGGGGCTGACCCAAGGTTAGGTACCCGAGCCCAACCCGCTGAAAGGGTTCGAGCTTGGATTTGATACGGGATTGGTCGGCGAAAACATCCAGAGCCTCTGCGATGGTCAGGCCAAGCACATCGACGATGGAGCGACCGTCCAGCTTGATCCCCAATGCGTCCCGGCGATAGCGCAGTCCGCCGCAGGCATCGCACGGCGCGTGCACATCATCGAGGAATTGCATGTCGATGACCGTTTCCCCCGAACCCTCACAGACATCACACCGGCCGCCGGGCACGTTGAAGGAAAACCAGCCGGGCCCCGCCCCAAGCGCACGGGCTTCCCGGGTTGCCGCAAAGCGTTGACGAATCCCGTCGAAGGCTTTGGAGACCGTCGCGGGGTTTGAACGCGGGCTGCGAACCGCTGGGGTCTGATCCACCACGACAACCCCAGCGATATCCTCTTGGCCCTCGATCCGATCGCAATCCCCGGGCGCGTCGCGACCCCGGCGCAGGGGCAACAGGTTCCCCACCAGAACGGAATCCACAAGGCTCGACTTACCCGCACCCGAGACCCCGGCAATCACCACCAGCCGTCCCAGCGGGATCTCCACGGTGAGATCCTGAAGGTTCCGCTCCCGGGCGCCCACGATCCGAAGCCGGCCCAACGGGTTTTTTCGCGCGCGGCGCACGCCATGCTCAAGTTCCCCGCGCAACAAACGCCCCGTGGGCGAGTCGGCACTTTCCCGAATGACTGCAAGGGAACCCTCCGCCATCACCTGCCCGCCCAGGCGGCCAGCCCCCGGGCCAAGATCAATCACGTGATCCGCCGCCGCCAGGACCTGCGGTGCATGCTCGACCACCACCACGGTATTGCCCTGATCGCGAATCGCTCGAAGCACTTGGAGCAGGCGCTCCATATCCTGGGCATGCAGGCCAATGGACGGCTCGTCCAGAACGTAGAGGGAAGCGGTCAGACCACCACCCAGAGCCGTGGCCAGTTGAATTCGCTGGGCCTCGCCCCCGGAAAGAGTCCGCATCTGACGGTCGAGCCCCATGTAGCCGAGGCCAACGGCCTCCACTGTCGCCAACCGGGTGCGCAGAAGTTCCAAGATCCGCCGGGAAGCTTCGGCCTCGGCTGGCGCCAGGGCGAGGGAGTCCAGCCAAGCACCCAGGGCGCGGACATCAAGGGCCGCCAATTCACCCAGATGGCGACCGTCGACTTCTACCGACCTCGCGTCGGCGCACAAGCGCGTACCCCCGCACTCCTCACAGAGCACGTACCGCCGGTAGCGAGCGATCATGACCCGGGACTGCACCTTGTAGCGACGGCCCTCGAGCCAGTCGAAGAAACCCTGAACGCCGTACCAACCATCGTCATCGCCTCCCAGCACCCACTGGCGTTGGGCCGAGGACAACTCATCAAAGGGAAGATCCGTGGGAACGCCGGCATCCTCGCAGGCCGCGAGCAGGTCGCGCTGCATGGACTTACCCATGGCTGTGGCAAATGGCGCGATGGCCGCATCCTCCAGACTTCGCAGGGGATCCGGCACCACCCTTTCCCAATCAATCTCCGCCCGGCGCCCGAATCCCTGGCAATTCGCACACGCACCCAGGGGGCTGTTGAAGCTGAGCCGTGCCGGAGCCATCTCGGGAAAGCGCCGGCCGCATCCCTCGCAGGCGAAACCCTGTCTGAAACGAACCGCGGCGCTACTCGGCTCGCCCCGGAGCAGAACAGAAACCTCTCCCCCACCCCGTGCGAAGGCGCTGGCAACCGCTTCGGACAAGCGGACCGTGTCGAGTTCGAGGGCCGGTTCCCCGGGCGCTAATTCGGCCAAAACCACGCGGTCGATGAGCAGCAGACCGTTTCGAACCAGATCCGTCAAGCTTTCGTGATCGGCATCGGCCCAGTCGACGACAGCACCCTCTCCATCGATCACCCGAGTAAAGCCCTCGCCGGAAAGTCGATCTCGGAGCAAGCTGACATCTTCGCCTTCCCTCGACCCCAGATTCGCCGCGATCTGAATCGCCGTGCCGGCAAACCGGGTAGCGATCCGCCCGGCGATTCCCACCACATCCCCGCGCTCCACCAAACGATCGCAATCCCGGCAGCGCGTCCGGCCGATCTGGGTAAATAACAGGCGCAAATGATCCAGCAGTTCCGTGGAGGTTCCCACTGTGCTGCGCGCATTGCTCACCCGGTTGCGCTGCTCGATGGCGATGGCCGGGGGCAAGCTCGAAATCGAATCGACCTCGGGACGGGGCAAGCGCTCAAGAAACTGCCGAGCGTACGTGGAGAGCGAACTCACATACCGCCGCTGGCCCTCTGCGTAGAGAGTATCGAAAGCCAGGGTCGACTTACCCGAGCCCGAGACACCCGTCACAACGGTCAGCGAGCCCAGGGGAATTGTGCAACTCACTCCCTTCAGGTTGTGGGAGCGCGCGTTCTCGATACGAATTTCGGTCTGCAGCATGATGGATCCGGGAAGCCAAGCCCCATGCGTCGCCGCCCCAATGGGGGCGGGGGGCTCAGGACTCCGCGAGCTACTCCTCGCTGCTACGCGCGTGGCGCCGAGCCATCCCGACGTAGCAATCGAGGCCCTTGCCCTCGGCGGCCGCGGCGAGCACGGCCCAGCGTTCCGCGCCCTGATCCTTGCCCAGGATGTCGGCCACCTGCTTGAACAGGAAGGCGTCGCCGTCGGCCATCGCCGCGTCGGCGACCGCAGCCAGGCGATCCTTCGCACCCGCCTTCTCGAGGAATTGCAAGGATTCGAAAACTCGGCCCTCCCCCGCGTAGGCGTCGGCAATCGCCAGACACTGGCTCTCATCCAGATCTTGCTCGATCAGGTGCCGGCGCTTGAGGGGGTCGGGGATCATTTTTTTTGCCATGGCGAAGTACGCCCTCTCTTTTTGTCTTGGCCAACCCTCTCGTTGACCCTTCCTGAAAATACCTGGCAGCCAGATCGACTGGACGCCCATGCTAGGCGATTCAATAGCGCGGAACTCCGTCGTCCACCGTCAGCGACCACGCTTCGATGCCCCCGTCCAGATTCTCCACCTGGCTGAAGCCAAGCCGGATGAGTTCCGCACACGCCTGAGCGCTGCGTCCACCATGATGGCAGTGAACAATCACCGGGCGATCGCGCCAGGCCTCGATTTCACCAAGCCGCGCCTCGAGATCCGCCAGGGGAACGGCGCGGGCGCCCTCGATGCTCGCCTTGACCACTTCCTCGGGCTCCCGAACATCCAGTAGAAGCATATCCCCGGGGCCCTCCAAGCGGGCGCGCAGATCCGCCGCCGAAACCTGGACTACCCCAGGAGCATCCGTTTCCGATGGGTTGAATCCGCAGAAACCCTGGTAGTCGATCAACTCGGTGACCGTCGGGTCGGGACCACACACCGGACACTCGGGATCCTTTTTGAGGCGAAACTCATTCCACTCCATGGCCAGGGCATCGTATGCGAGAAGCCGACCCGCCAGAGAGCGGCCGACCCCGGTCAGGAGTTTCACGGTTTCCGTCGCCTGGATGATGGCCACCATGCCGGGCAGAACCCCGAGTACCCCGCCCTCCTCACACGAGGGAACCGCCCCGGGCGGGGGGGGCTCGGGATAGAGGCAGCGATAACACGGACCCTGCTTTGCATCGAAGACGCTGGCCTGGCCCTCGAATCGGTAGATTGATCCGTAGACGTTGGGTTTGCCCAGCAAAACGCAGGCGTCGTTGGACAGATAGCGTGTCGGAAAGTTATCGGTTCCATCGACGATTACGTCGTAGTCGGCAAATATTTCCAGGGCGTTGCTCGAATCCAACCGAAGCGCGAATTGATCCACCCGCACGTCGGGGTTCAGCGCCTCGATTCGTTCGGCGGCCGCCTCCACCTTGAGTCGCCCCACATCCGAGGTTCGGTAGAGAATCTGCCGCTGCAGGTTCGATACGTCCACCACGTCGTCGTCGACCAGCCCAATACGGCCCACACCCGCAGCGGCCAAATACAAGGCCAGGGGGCAGCCGAGCCCCCCCGCACCAATCAGCAGAACGCTGGACTCGAGCAGGCGGGCCTGACCGTCTACCCCCAACTCTGGAAGGCTGAGATGACGCCGATAGCGGTCGAATTGGTCGGGCCGCAAGCGCGGCTCGGAGGGAGGCATGGCCATACCCTATCCGACCGCCCTCGAATCGGCGAGACGAGGCGGATCGGGCCAGGAAGACTCAAATTGCCGGGACACGGCAAGATCCTTGGCACCGGACAGCGGACCCGTCAGTCCTCGCGCGGGGGCAGCACCTCGATCTTGTAGGCCTTGCGCGGCTTGTCGATCATTTTCCAGGAGACCGTGACCCAATCCTTCTGTTTCAGGTCCTTCCACTTTTCCTTGTCCTCCCCGGAGACCTCGGTGGTCTCGGTGGGCACGAAGGAAACCTTGTCTCCCATCCGGTTGTCCACGATCATTTTCTTCTTGTTGACCCGGTCGATGCGACCCGTGAACTCACGCATTTGCTGTGCAGTGGCCAGGCTGGGCGCCATAAGAACTGCGGCTGCGGCCAGCATCAGAATCGTGATTGCCGCTCGACGACTAAAAATTCGCATATTCACCTCGCTTCTTGATTCTGGTCGGGACTGAGATAACCCTTTACCTGGGCTGGGCACGCGTGGTGCCGGAGGCGGGACTCGAACCCGCACGGCCTGGTGGCCGGGGGATTTTGAATCCCCTGCGTATACCAGTTTCGCCACTCCGGCAGGCGGCCGAGCATACCCCACGCCACTTGGGATTTCCGGCCCAGAAGTAGAGACATCTTTGACACCCCGAGTGGGGCGGGGTAGCCTCGGCCGTTGCGTGGGGGCCGTAGCTCAGTTGGGAGAGTGCCTGAATGGCATTCAGGAGGTCGCGGGTTCGATTCCCGCCGGCTCCACCACGCCTGTCCTCTCTCTCTTCACGCGCCCGGCTCGCCCCATGCCCACCGGTCCCATGCCCACCGGTCCCATGCCCCCTGATACTGTGCCTGGGGTGAAGGATGGTTAAGTCAGAGACCGAACATCTGCATGTCGACCAGCCTCCGGTAGTGGCCCCCTGATTCGGCCATCAGCGAATCGTGGGATCCCTCCTGGATCACCTGGCCACGGTCAAACACCAGAATTCGATCCACTGTGCGAATGGTCGAAAGCCGGTGGGCAATCACCACCGCTGTTCGGCGGCTCATCAGTTCGGCCAGGGCCTCTTGGATCATGGCCTCGGTCAACGAGTCGAGACTCGAGGTCGCTTCATCAAGCACCAGAATCGGGGCGTCGGCAAGAATCGCCCGAGCAATCGCCACGCGTTGACGCTCGCCGCCCGAGAGCTTGACCCCCCTCTCCCCCACGAGGGTTTCATAGCCCCTTTCAAGCCTCTCGATAAACTCGTGAGCGTGCGCTTGGCGAGCCGCCTGGATCATTTCCGCCCGGTCGGGCTCCGTACGGCTGTACCCCGGATCCTGGGGGACTAGGGAGATCGCCCGGCGCAGAGTCGCCTGACTCACCTCGGCGATGTCCTGGCCATCGATCACAATTCGGCCGTCGTCCACGTCATACAGGCGCTGAAGGAGCTTGGCGAATGTGCTTTTACCCGAACCCGATTCCCCCACCAGGGCCACCTTCTCTCCGGGCGCGATTTCCAGGGAAAGTCCCTGAAAGAGGGGCTGGATTTGGTTGCGATAGCGGAACCCCACGGCCTCGAAACGGATGCGCCCGGGACCCGGGCGAAAACCCTCGGCCCCAGGGACATCGCGCACCCCGGGGTCAGCCCGAGAAATTGCCACTAGGCCCTCGACTTCGTTGACCGCCCGCTGGGCGTTGCGCACCTGCCAGCCGATATTGCGCAAGTACCCGTGCACCACCAGATAGGTGGCCACCACGTAAACGGCATCGGCCACGCGCTCCTCCCCCGTCCCCCCGCCGAAGAGGACAAGACTGAGCAAGCCCGCGAGCAGGGCCACCAACATCACGGACTGCACCGCGCCGGCGTCCATGCTCCGCAGCCACGAGCGGCGAGAGAGGGATCGCCATCGCTGACTCGTGCCTTCGAAGCGATCTTCCTCACGTCCCTCGGCCCCGAAGGACTTTACGACAGAAACGCAGGCGATGGAGTCGGCCAGGGCGCCGCCCACTTCGGTATCCGCTTCGCAGCGCGCTGCTCACCGCAACGAAAACAACAACCGCCCCCCCAAAATAGAGACCCAACACGGGGTCTCGCAGATACATGGCCACGCTAAACCCCAGAAGCAGAGCCAAGGCCGGACCGAGATCGATCATCAGGGTATCCGCCAGGGAGTCGTAGGCCCACATTCCCCGGGTGATCTTCCGCTGGGTCGATCCCGCAAAATGGCTGGTGTGCCATTCGAGACTGAACCTCTGCACCTGGCGAAAGCCGTCGGCCACGATCCGCTGCATGACCTGGGAGGTAAAGTACATCCAGTTCCGCAGGTACAGTTGCCTGACCAGAGAAAGCCCCGCGAAGACACCCAGCAACGCCAAGCCGGCGTTGCGCGCACTCTCCATTCCAGTGCCGGCGCCGGCGCCGTCGCCAAGATGCCGCTCAGTGGCCACAACCAGTTCCGAGGAGAGGCGGGGAATCTGAACCTCGATCAGGATCGCGAGAGTCGTGCCCGCGAGCATTGCGCCGAACCGCCAGGGCAACCGCCGCCAATGGCTCCAGACGAATGCCATCACTTGGCGGAGCGACGCCCGATCCTCGCCCGCGGAGGAGGCATCTTCTTGCGGGCCTATGTCCAGAGCCATGGCGCATTCGCCCCCGAAGACCGAAATAGGAAGGGGGGCCCTGTCCCGGCGATCGCCGCTCCAGAATCCCTTCGCCAGAGCCCCTGACCCTAGCCTCCGCTCCTCCAGTGCACGAGTTCCGGACTCAGATCCGCCATACAACTCGATCCCGTGAGCACTAGGGTGCGCTCGACCCCCTCAGCCAGGTGCGCGAGGGCGTGGTCCACGCCGCGCTCCCCCCCCGCCGCCAGGCCGTAGAGATAGGCGCGTCCGCTCATGCACGCGCGAGCCCCCAGCGCCACGGCCTTGACGATGTCGCTGCCCCGACGAATGCCACCGTCGCAAAAAATCTCGACACGATCCCCCACCGCGTCGGCGACAGGGGCGATCAGTTCCAGGGGCGGCGGAGCGCCATCGAGTTGACGTCCACCATGATTGGACAAAGCAATCGCTTCCACGCCCGCCTGGGCGGCCAATTCGGCATCGGCCACGGTCTGAACCCCCTTGACAATGATCGGCCCGCTCCACTCTTTTCGAAACCACTCGATGTCCTGCCAGGAGAGCCCTGGATCAAATTGCTGGTTGATGTAGTCCGCCAGGGAGACGGCGTCCCGGCCATCCCCCACCGACTGACCCACCACGTTTGCGAAGGCAATGGGCTCCCCGCGCACGAAATCCCAGGTCCAGCCCGGGTGAAGCGCCCCCGAGATCAGGGTGTCGAGACCAATCTTCGGAGGCAGCGTGAAGCCCCGTCGGATATCCCTTTCTCTCCGGCCCAAGACCGCCGTATCCACCGTGATCATGATGGCCTCGTAGCCGCTGGTCCGCGCGCGATCGAGCATTTCTTTGACTAGGCCCCGATCGCGCCAGGCATAGACCTGGAACCAGCGGCGACCGCTCGAGACCGCGGCCACCTCTTCGATGGAGCGCGTGCTGAGGGTGGAAAGTGTGTAGGGCAGACCCGCCCGCTCGGCGGCCCGGGCCACGGCGAGTTCACCTTGGGAATCGGCAATCCGACTGAAGCCCGTGGGCGCCAGAATCAGGGGAAAGGCCAGAGGCTGGCCCAGAACAGTGGTGGACATATCCACCTCGCGCACATTGCGAAGCACACGCGGTCTGAATTCCAGCCGCTCGAAGGCCTCGACATTGCGCGCAAGCGTGCGCTCGTCCTCGGCGCCCCCGTCGATGTAGTCGAAGACCCCACCGGGCAATCTCCGGCGAGCAATCGTGCGAAGGTCAGCCACAGACGCGGCCCGGGACAAGCGACGTCGAACCGGGTCCTTCTCGAAGCGGCGAAACCGCAGAACCGAGCGCAGGGTGCGCACTATGGACACGTCTGGCCTCCGCACAGCCCCCAACCGCGAAGGCAGGCGCAGCAGTCTACCACTCGCCCGGGCTCTGTCGTCCATCGATCAACCGATCGCGTTTCGACCCGGCTCGGATCGTTCTATTTCTCCCCTGTCCAGATTTTAGAACGTGTTCTAGGATAACCCGACGCTCGGCGACTGCCGAGCCCCGCCCTCTTCATCGGCTTCGGGAGTTCAGCATGGAAGACACCAAATCCCCGGGCGACGACGGCCTGTCGGCGCCCCATGTTCTCGAGTATGCGTACAAGCGCTCCCTGGGCCCCGTGCTCGGACGCTTCTTTACCAGCCTGCGCGACGGGCGAATCGAAGGCGTGCGAACCCGATCCGGCCGGGTACTGGTTCCGCCCAGCGAATACGATCCGGAAAACGGAGAGGCCACCACCGAGGACTTTGTCGAAGTCGGCCCGGCCGGGACGGTGAAGAGTTGGGCCTGGGTGGGCGCACCCCGGGAATCCCATCCCCTGGACCACCCCTTCGCCTTCGCGCTGATCGAACTCGACGGGGCCGACACGGCCCTGATGCACGTCGTCGACAGCGGCGACGAAGCGGCCATGGCCACGGGAATGCGGGTCATCCCGCGCTGGGCCGACGAGACCGTCGGCCGCATCCAGGACATCGCGGCCTTTATCCCGGAGGATCGAGCATGAGCGAAGAACGCGAACCCGTCACGCGAATCGTTACCCCGGTCCGCGTGGCCTACACCTATACACCCGGCATCGCCTCCGAGCGCTTCTTGCGCGGGTGCAAGGAAGGCAAGCTCCTCGGAGGAATCTGCGACGCGTGCGGACGGGTATACATCCCCTCCCGGGGTGCTTGCCCCCGATGCGCGGCTCCCACCTCGAAATTCCAGGAACTCTCGGATCAGGGCACAATCATTACTTTCTGCATCGTTCGCGTTCCGGCCGAAAATATCGCTGTCGATCTGCCCTATTGCACTGCAAGCATCCTGCTCGACGGAGCCGACATCTCGTTTACCGGCCTGATCCAGGGTTGCCCCTTTGAGGATGTCCGCATCGGCATGCGGGTTCAGGCGATCTGGAAGCCCGAATCCGAGTGGGACTACAGCGTCGGCAACATCGAGCACTTTCACCCGCTGGACGAACCCGACATTCCCTTCAAAGACCTGAAAGGGTATTCCTGATGCGCGACGTCGCCGTCATCGCCTACGCCCAAACGCCCTACGTACGCACCGAACGCGTGCGGAACGAAGTCGAGATGCTCATGCCGATCATCGACGAAGTGGTCAAAAAGGCCGGCATCCCGCGCCAGGAAATCGGCTTTACCTGCTCGGGAAGTACCGACTACCTGGCGGGCCAGTCCTTCTCCTTCGTCATGGCGGTGGATGCCGTCGGCGCGTGGCCCCCGATCATGGAAAGCCACGTCGAGATGGACGGAGCCTGGGCGCTCTACGAGGCCTGGATCAAGATCCAATGCGGCGAGGTCGACTCCGCGCTGATTTTCAGTTTCGGGCGATCGTCCATGGGCGAAACAGCCGAGACCATGACCCTGCAAACCGACCCCTACACCATGGCCCCCCTAGGCCCCGACGCCATTTCCATGGCCGCTCTCCAGGCGCGCTGTGGGCTGGACGCCGGGCTCTTCAGCGAACGCGATATGGCCGAGGTGGCCGCCCGCAACCGGCGCAATGCGCTCACGAACCCCGAAGCCCAATTGGCTGGGGAATTCGACGTCGAGGCCCTACTGGCCGCGCCCTATCGAGTCTCACCCCTCCGCGACCACGACTGCCCACCGGTGACCGACGGCGCAGCCGCCATGGTGATCGCCGCCGCCGACGTCGCCCGGGATGTCTCGGACAAACCGGTCTGGATTCGCGGCATCGACCACCGCTTGGACTCCCACCAACTGGGCTCCCGGGATCTCACAAAGTCGCCGTCGACGCGCTTGGCGGGAGAGCGCGCCGGCGTCTCCCCGGGCAAGATCGACATCGCCGAACTCCACGCCCCCTTCAGCCACCAGGAAATCATCCTGAAAAATGCCCTGGGGCTGGACGACGATGTTCGGATCAATCCATCGGGAGGCGCGTTGGCGGCCAATCCCATCATGTCCGCAGGGCTGGCCCGGATCGGCGAGGCCAGCCGCCAGATCTCCGGGGGTGCGGCCTCAAGAGCCGTCGCCCACGCCACCTCGGGTCCTTGTCTTCAGCAGAATCTTGTCTGCGTTCTGGAGGGTTGAACCATGGCTGAACACGCGGCAGTAATCGGAATTGGTCAGACGGATTTTGATGCCAAGCGGGTCGATGTCTCCCAGGTGGGACTGATTCGCGAAGCCGCCGAGCGCGCCCTCGCCGACGCCGAACTCGACTGGAAGGACATCGACGCGGTTGTCATCGGCAAGGCCCCGGACATGTTCGAGGGCGTCATGATGCCCGAACTCTTTCTCGCCGAAGCTTTGGGCGGCGTGGGCAAGCCCATGCTCCGGGTCCACACGGCGGGCAGCGTGGGCGGCTCCACGGCGATCGTGGCCGCAAGCCTGGTCCAGTCCGGGGTGCACGAGCGCGTCCTCACCGTGGCCTATGAAAAACAGAGCGAGTCCAACGCCATGTGGGCGCTCTCCATCAAGATGCCCTTTACGCCCACCATGGTCGCCGGGGCCGGCGGTTTCTTCGCGCCCCTGATCCGGGGTTACATGGAGCGCTCGGGGGCGCCCGAGGACACGGGCATCCGCGTCGCGCTCAAGGATCGGCTCAACGCACTCAAGAACCCCGTGGCCCATTTGAAACTGCCCGACGTCACCTTCGAAATGATCCAGAACTCGCCCATGCTCTGGGATCCCATTCGCTACCTCGAGACCTGCCCATCCTCGGACGGGGCCTGCGCCCTGGTGATCGGCAACGAGAAGCACGGCCGCGCCGCTTCCCGCCCGGCCGCCTGGATTCATGCCACCAACATGAAGACCGAACCCACCATGTTCGCGGGCCGGGACCAGGTCATGCCCAAGGCTGGCCTGGAGTGTTCGGAAGAACTCTACAAGAAGGCGGGCATCACCGATCCTCGCAAGGAAATCGACTGCGCCGAAATCTATGTCCCCTTCAGTTGGTTTGAGCCCATGTGGATGGAGAACCTTCACTTCGCCCCCATCAATGAGGGCTGGAAGATGACCTACGAAGGCGCGACGGCCCTGGATGGGGATCTCCCTGTCAACATGTCCGGGGGTGTGCTCTCCACCAACGCTATCGGGGCGTCGGGCATGGTTCGCTTCGCAGAAGCCGCCATGCAGGTACGCGGCCAGGCGGGCGATCACCAAATCGATGGTGCCCGGAAAGCCCTCGGACACGCCTACGGGGGTGGGTCGCAATATTTTTCCATGTGGATCGTGGCCGACCAACCCATGCAATAGGCTCCTCGTCCAACCCGGGCTTTCTGCCGCCAAGCCCCGGCAACTTTCAAAATCCATCAGGCGGCCGAGCATGACAAGGAGAAACCCGTGGCCGATCTCGGATTCTGGAAACTCGCCCAGCAGTCGCCGGACACACTCGCTCTCGTTGATCCCCAGGAGCGACGGTGGAGCCGAGGAGAACTCTTCGCCGAGGCCAACCGAATGGCTCACGGCCTCCGGGCCCTGGGCCTGAAGCCCGGCGATTGCGTAGCCCTGGTGATGGAAAACTGCGCCGAGTTCTTCCAGATCAACCTGGCGGTCACCCAGATCGGCCTGTACATGACCCCCATCAACAACCACCTCACGGCCCCGGAGATCGCCTACATCGTGAAGGACTCGGGGGCCAAGGTCTTCTTCGGCTCAGAAAAATTTGCCGCCGCCTGCCAGGCCGCTCAAGAGCAAATTGGCTTCCCCCCAGACAGTTCGTTTGCCCTGGGCACCGTCGAAGGCTTTCGCCCGTTTTCCGAACTCACCGCCGAGCAACCGGCGACCCGACCCGAAGAGCGCTGCGCGGGACAGGTCATGAACTACACCTCGGGCACAACGGGCAAACCCAAAGGCGTCCGACGCGCCCTGGCACCCATCGACCCCGACCTCGTCGCCGCCCTCACCACCGGACTGCTGGCCATGTTTGGGCTCCAGCCCGAGGACGACAATGTCCATATCTGCGGCTCCCCGCTCTATCACACGGCGGTGCTCATGTTCAGTTCCACGTCGCTCCACATGGGGCACGCGGTCGTCCTCACCGAGAAGTGGGAACCCGAGCCCATGCTGCGGCTGATCGAGAAATACCGAGTCACCCAGAGCCATATGGTGCCTACGCAATTCAATCGTCTACTCAAACTCGCCCCCGCCATCCGCGAGAAATACGACGTCTCGTCCCTTCGTGCCATGATTCACGCCGCCGCACCCTGCCCCATCGACACCAAGTGGAAAATGCTCAACTGGTGGGGGGATTCGATTTACGAGTACTACGCGGCCACCGAGGGCGGCGGCACCCTGGTCACGCCCCAGGAGTGGCGCGAGCGTCCGGGCACCGTGGGCAAGGCTTGGCCCAATGCCGAAATCAAAATCTTTGACGACGAGGCCAACGAACTCGGTCCGAAAACCGTCGGCACCGTCTACATGAAACTTGGCCAGGCGGATTTCAAATACAAGGACGCCGAGCAAAAGACCCGGGACAATCGAATCGGCGATTTTTTCACGGTGGGCGACATCGGGGAACTGGACGAGGCCGGATACCTCTTCTTGCGTGATCGCAAAGCCGACATGATCATCTCGGGCGGTGCCAACCTCTACCCCGCAGAAATAGAGGCCGAACTCGTGCAGCACCCCAAGGTCGCCGACGTCGCGGTATTCGGCATCCCCAACGACGACTGGGGGGAGGAGATCAAGGCTGTCATTCAGCCCATGGACGGCATCGAACCGGGACCGGCCTTGAGCGAGGAGATCTTCGCGTGGTGCGCCGACCGGCTCGCCAAGATGAAGACCCCGCGCACCATCGACTATCTCGAGGAACTGCCCCGAGACCCCAACGGAAAGCTCTACAAGCGAAAGCTGCGCGACCCCTACTGGGCCGGGCGCAGCCAGATCTGAACCCGGGCAACGGGCACGGAATCTACTCGGTCAGCCGAATCGCCTGCCGGGGGCAGAGTCTTTCGGCCTCGCGGGCCTTCTCCTGTTGGTCCCCGGGGACCTCCTCGAGGATGACAGTCAGCGTATCGTCCTCTTCAACCCGAAACACTTCGGGTGCATGCTGCATGCAAACAGCGTTCGCCTCACACAGGTCGTAATCGACCACCACCTTCATGGCATCCTCCTGAAAATCCTGGAATCGCCCCGAGTCGGGCGCCTGAAATGCACGCTCCTTTGCGCGTTGAGGCCGATCTTAGACCAGGAATCGGAGCCTCGCACAGTCTCCAGGAATTTCACTGGGCCCCGACCCTGGATCCCTAGATTTGGCCAAGAATCATGCCGCTGGTCGGCACACCTACCCGGCCGTCCAGGCGCAGGGCGCCGTCCCGAATGAAGTCCGCCGCCTGGCCCTTCTTGCAAAAGCCATAGCTCTCGAGTTGCCAAAGCACGATGGACGAGAACGCGTCATAAATCACCGCCGCATCGATGTCCTCGGGCCCAAGTCCCGACATTTCCCAGCATTGCCGGGCGACCAGATCCACCTCGGGCAGATCGGTCAGGGTCGGCCGGTAGAAACTCGTCATGGACTCCTGGTGGGCCCCCGCGGCCTGGGCCACGCTGCGGATCATCGCGGGCGGGTTCGGCAGATCCCGGGCCATTTCCGGGGAGACCACCACGCACGCCGATCCTCCATCGGTTTCCTGGCAGCAGTCATACAGGCGCAGGGGTTCAACAATGGCCCGGGCGGCTTGATGCTCTTCCAGGGTCAGCGGCTTCTGATAAAAGAAAGCCCGGGGATTCTTCACGGCGTGTTCGCGCTGGGCAAGGCAAACCTCCGCCAGATCACGGCTGGTGCAGCCGGTTTCGTGCATATACCGCTGGGTCACCATGGCCACCCAACTCGCGGGGGTCATCAGGCCCGAGGGCATGTACCAACTCCAATGAATCAGATCCGAAGTCGTCGGTCCGCCGGAAACCCCCTCGCTATAGCGCGCCCCCGATCGCCCGTTCAGCGCGCGGTAGACCAACACCGCCTTGGCGCTGCCCGTGGCCACGGCCATCACCGCCTGATGCATCACCCCGATGGCCGCGCCCCCTCCGTGGGGCGTTCGACTGTAAAAAGTGAGATCGCCCACACCCACAGCCCGAGCAACCTCGATTTCGTCGCTGGTGTCCATCGTAAAGGTCGTCATGCCGTCGATGTCCGCCGGCGTCAGTCCGGCATCCTTGATGGCCGCACGGCAGGCTTCGCTCGCCAGGGAGAGTTCCGAACGCCCCGAGTTCTTCGAATACTCGGTTTCCCCAATGCCCACAATGGCCGCTTGATCTTTCAGTGTCGTCGGCATCGCCTCAGCCCCCCGCCGGCAGAGAGAGTGTGACGGTGCCCGTCACGTGGTTCCCCCAAGCGTTTTTGCCCGTCACGTCCACGGTGACAGCGCTGGTTGCATCGTCCTTGTCGGAGACGGCTCCGGTGAGCGTCATGGTATCCCCGGGTAGATTGGGCGTTCCGAGTTTGATGGAAACGTGGGTGACCCTCGCGTCGATCCCCGCCCAATCGGTGACAAAGCGACTCACCAGGCCGTTAGTGGTCAGGATATTCATAAAGATGTCCTGCATCCCAGCGGCCTTGGCGGCTTCTTTGTCGTGATGAACCGGGGTGTAGTCACGGGACGCCACGGCGCCCGCAACAATTAGGCTCGATGTGAGATCGATGGGAAGTATCGGCAACTCGTCCCCCACGCTGACCTCTTTGTAGAACAATGAATTTCCACTCATAGCCTATTCCTCGAAATGTTCAGTGGTAAGATTTTTCGACCGCTTCGGATCGGGGGCTCAGGCCGGCCGAAAGACCGGCAGCTTCATTTCATCGTCCACGAGTTCAATCGTGGCTTGAACCGCCATGCCGATTTCGACGTCGCCGGGATCCACATCCACCACGTTGCTGACGAATCGGGTTCCCTCTTCGAGATCGACCACCGCGACCACCAGGGGATAGGTATACCCGGGCACCTCGGGGTGACGGATCACCACATAGCTGTGCACCGTTCCCTGGCCCGTAGAAAAAACAAAATCCCACTCGCTGGACTGACACTCGCCACACATGGGGCGAGGGGGATGCCGCAGAGCCTCGCAGCCCGAACAGCGCTGAATCGCCAGTTCTCCCTTGTCCACGCATTCCCACCACCACTGATTGTCGTGGGCCATGGCGGGCCGAAGTCGCTGAGGGCGGCTGGGCGCACCCGTCTCGGCGGTCTCAGCAGCGACCGGCACCTCGGCGATCTCGAACTTCAGGACCCGAAAGGTAAGCCACCCCACCTCCGTATCGTTCTGATCGCGAAAGGTCGTTCGCGTATTGATGAAGTAACCGATTCCCAACCCCGTGGCTTTCTGCTCCGAGATCTCCTCGATCACTGTACGCGCGCGAATCTCGTCGCCCATCTTCAGGTAACGGGTGTATTCCTGCTCTGTATTCGTGGCGACCACCCCACTGAACCCATGGGCATCAAAAATCCGGTGTAGTTCCTTTTGCTTGTCCCGAGGATCGGATTCGTCCGACGCCATGCCGACGCCACCCAGGATCCAGGCCTGAAGCATCGTGGGCGGAGCCACAAGCTCCCCATGCACCGACTCCGCGGCCAGGGCGGGATCCGTGTAGGCGCCACAGGAATCCCCCATGGCCTCGCACCAATGGCGAACCATGGCCGCATTGACCCGATCCTTTCCAATATCTTCCAGACCAATATCGAGACCCACGTAGGCCTCGAGCTGCTTTTCGAATGCCTCCCGTTCACTGCCGGAAATTGCCATGCCGCTTACTCCTCAAACTACCGGGGACGATCCGCGCAGAACCAGTTGTGCGGATGATCGCATCTTCGCGAGCATGGAGGATTCTCCATGCACACCTCCCGCCCAACCCATCAGAAGCGCGTACCAGATCTGGTTCAAGGTCTCGGCGATCTGGGACTCGCGCGGGCAGGGAGCGGGATCCATCAACTTTCCTTGGGCACAGCGCGTCACTTCGTCGCGCAGGGCCATCACGAGCATGCGTTCGATATGGAAATGATACGCGGCCATTTTTTGGGTCAGTTCCGGATCCCCGGAAGAAACCGCCTTCAGCAAGGCGCGCGCCAGGTTCTGGCGGCGCAACAAACCCCGCACGACCAGGTCAAAAAAGTCCATCACGCGGTCCAGTTCCGACTCGCCTCCAGGCGGGCGGACATTGAAACGCTGCTCAAGATTGGCCACCTCGAACTCCAGAGCCGCGACGAGCAATTCTTCCTTACTGCGAAAACGGCGGTACAGAGTTCCGAGAGCCACCTGGGAATGAGCCGCCACATCCCGCAGCCGCACCGCCTCAAACCCCCCCTGCTCGGCCAACTCGATGGCCGTTTCGACGATCCGGCGAGAACGTTCCTCCATGGCCTCGGGCATGGCACAAGTGAAACACGTTTCAGCCCGAATTGAAACACACTTCGGCCCAGTTGGACGCCTGAGAAGGGGACTCCCGATAGCGCCTAGCCTCCATCCCGGTAGGCTCCCCCCCATGCCAATCGCGCCCAGCCTCGACAGCTTCTGCCGCAGAATCCTCGAGCGAGGCGACCTGGCGAGCAAACTGGATCCGCCTGGGGACATGAACCCGGGCCTCGCTTCGGGTTCCGAGCCCCCCCTCCCCGCCCCATCCCTATCCCCATCTATATCCCCGCCCCCGGACCAGCCGGCCCGGGACCCGGGTCTGGAAATGCGAGGCGGAGCGCCGGCGCTTCCCCGGCCGGGCCAACTCGGCGACCCGGCGCTTCGGGCCATTTGCCTGGCTCGCTTCGCCCATCACGAACTGATGGCCGTGGAGCTCTTCGCCTGGGCGCTGCTGCGCTGGCCCGATGTGCCCAGGGGCCTGCAGGGGGGCTGGCTGGACGCTCTGGCCGACGAGCAGATCCATTGCCGGCTCTACTTGGGCCGCCTGGAAAAACTCGGGAGCCGCCTCGAGGCGCATCCCCAATCCGACTACTTCTGGAAACAGGTGCCCGGCATCGCGGCTTCGCCCTACGGTCCTCGGGCCTTCCTTGCCGCTCTGGGCCTGACCCTCGAGCAGGCCAACCTTGATTTCACCGGGGTCTACCGGGATGCCTTTCGCGCGGCGGGGGATGAGGCCAGCGCCCAAGTTTTCGAGCGGGTCTACAGCGACGAAATCCAGCACGTGGCCCTGGCTGCACGCTGGCTGAACCGCCTGTCCCCGGAGCACGCCAACGATCCCGTGGGCGCCTACGAGGCGGCCGTCCCCTACCCCCTGGCGGCCAGCCGCGCCAAGGGACGACGATTTAACGCCGACGCCCGCCGAGCCGCCGGCCTCGAGGACAGCTTCATCGACCATGTGCGCACAGCCCGCTCGAGCCAAGAACTCGCCAGCGCTCCCCGGCGGCCAGGAGAAGACCCGTAGACTCCAATCCCAGCACACTGCTGCCCAATCTCGGTGCCGAGGAAGGCCCCGGGTGGGCCCGTCACACGGCTCTGCCCCGGGTAGCCGCCACGATCCGCTTGTGGCGACACCTGTTCGGCGCCGACCACCGGGTGCTGGTGCCCGGCACCGACTCCTCGGGGCAGGCCGAGCAGTGGCCCCGGGCCCTGGGACCTCGGCCGAACCCCGCCGTCTTCGACTGGCTCCCAGGGAGTTCGGGGATCCCTTGGCTGGGCGATGGTCCCGCCCTCGCCTCCCTGGCCCAGGCGGGAGCGGACACCGAGGCCCCCGCTCCCTCGGCGGTCAACGCCGTCCACGACAAGGGCTTCGCCGCCCAAATCGCGCGGGTCGAGGGCTACGAGCCGAAATGCCTACGCGACCTTTCGGCCACCTACTCGCCCCAGGATCTCGCCGACCCCGGCCCCTGGCTCCACGGCCTCGCCCAGCACCTGGCCCAGTGGCCCGACTGGATAGGCGGCGCCTTCACCCTCAAACCCCGCATGGGGAGCAGCGGGCGGGGCCGGGTCAGCGGACTCGCCCAAGCACTCGAGGCCGACAGGATTCGAGCTGCCCTGCCCCGACTGGCCCAACGCGGCGGCGCGGTGCTCGAACCTTGGCTCACCCGGGAGACCGACCTATCGGTCATGCTGCACATCGCTTCGCCCGGAGACGAGGCCAAAGCCAGGGGCAAGGACAGGAGCAAGGCCCAGCCCCCCATCACTCTGCTCGGTGCTGGCGAGCAGCGTATAGCCCCCAGTGGTGTCTACCTCGGGCACTTGGGCGAAATCGACTCCCGGGGTCGAGTCTTCAGTGGCGGCCCTTGGGAGGAGAACATGCGCGAAGCCGCGGTCGCCGTGGCGACTCGCGCCCGGGAAGCCGGCTACTGGGGGCCCTGCGGCATCGACGGCTTCAGCTTCCGGGGACCCCGCCAGCAGGGGGAAGAGCCCCGGGCCACGGCCCCGGTCCGCTTGCGCCCCATTGTCGAGTTCAACGCGCGTTTCACCGTGGGCATCGTGGCGGTGGGACTCATTCGCCGGGCCCTGGCCTCGATCAAGACCGAGTTGGGCCTGGAACCCGGGGAACGAAGGGGCTTCCTGTTCGCTCTGGATCCCCCTCCAGGCTGGGCCCATTGGCGCGCCCTGGCGGACGCTGCCGGCCCCGGTGCGCTCCTGATCCCCTTGGCGGGAGAGCCGGGGGACGAAAAGGAACCCGCCCAACCCGCGCTTCTTTTCGCCCGGGATGCCGCGACACTGCGGGCTGCCCTGTCCGCGGCGCCGGGCGCCCCGGACTAGACCCGGTCGAATCGCGGCGCGCGCTTTTCCAAGAACGAGCGAACGCCTTCGGAGAAATCCGGGCGATCGAAACTCTCCCGCATCAGTTTCAGGGAATCGTCGTTGGCATGGCCGAGGCTCTCGGTCATATCCTGATAGATCTGGCGCTTCATCACCGCCATGGAACTCGGTGAGCAGCGAGTCGCCATCTCCCGGGCATACGCGTAGACGGCCGGCATCAATTCATCGTGGGGGTAGACCTTGTTGACCAATCCGATGCGCTCGGCCTCCGCGGCATCCACCCGGCGCGCGGAAAGGATCAGGTCCATCGCGTGGGCGGGGCCCACCAGCCGAGACAGGGTCCAACTGATGCCCCACTCGGCGATCAGGCCGCGCTGGGCGAAGGCCGTGGTGAAGAGCGCCTTGTCCGAGGCGAAGCGCAAGTCGCAGCAAAGCGAGATCGGCATGGCCATTCCGGCGCAGGGGCCATTGATGGCGGCGATCACCGGCTTCCGAATAGACATGAGGTAGGAGTAATGCCCCCGGAAGGACGCAGCCATCTCGGCGTTGCCCGGATTGGCCTTGAGAGAATCGCCGTCCCGACCGCTGCGGCCTGAGCCCTGGGCCAAGCCCTGGCCCTCGCTCAAATTCTGCAGCCCCTTCAGGTCGGCGCCGGCGCAAAAGCCCCGCCCCTCACCCGTCAACACGATCACCACCACTTGCTCATCCTCCTCAGCCCGGGCCATGGCATGCTTGACCTCCGCCGCCATTTTGTCCGTCCAGGCATTGAGTTGCTTCGGGCGGTTGAGCTTGATGGTGGCGATGGGATCCGTGACTTCGTAAAGAATTTGCTCGTACATAGGGGCTCTCCTAAACCGGGAAAACAAGGAAGACCCGAGCCTAGCCCCCTCGGACGGCACGCACCTATTGTCCGCGCGTATTATCCGCGCGTATTATCCGCGCCTATTATCCGCGCGTATTATCCGCACCGATCATCCGCGCCGATTATCCGCGCCGATCATCCATCCGCGCATCCATCCGCGCCGATCGCATCTTCGCCGATCGCCCGCATCCCCAGCGATCACCCGCACCCGAGGCCCACCGCTAAGGCTCGCACCCACGGCGCTGCTACCCTGGGTCCCCATGCGACTGCGCGTTCTAAATCTGAATGTTTGGGGCCTTCCCCTGGGCCTCACCCGGCATCACGACGCCCGCATGCACGCCATCGGTGAGGAATTCGCCCGATCCGGAGCCCACGTCATTTCGCTCCAGGAAGTCTGGACCCCGGGCGCGCGAAAGATCCTGGCCGAGGCGGGACGCCGAGCTGGCTACACGACCATCTGGCACCGGGAAGCCGCTTTCGGGGGCAGCGGGTTGATGGTGCTGAGCCGATTACCCGTCAACCAGCGCCACTTCACCCTGTTTCGCCTGGCCGGGCTCCCCCAACGACCCCAACAGGCCGATTTCTACGGGGGCAAGGGCTTCGTGAGCCTCGAACTCGCCACCGACCAGGGCCCGGTGACCTTCATCGGCACCCACCTGCAGGCGGGATACAACACCCAGGGCAACCCCGACGAAAACCTTGGCATTCGGGTAGCCCAGGCGGTTCAACTCGCGGCCCATGTGCGCAAGCTCTCCACCCCGGTGGTGGCCGCTGGCGACTTCAATTCCGAGGAGGGCGAGAGCGCCTACCAAATCCTGGGCGGCATCGGGGGATTGAGCGATCTGGCCGTCGCCCTGGACCGGCGTCAGCCCACCTGCCTCAGCGCCCATCCCTATCGCGGCGAGGACGCCCGAGAGGCCCGGATTGATCTGATCCTCTCCCGCAGCGGCCGGCAAACAGAGCTTCGCGCCCTTAGCCTTGAGCGCACGTACGATCGCGGACTCGAATTCGACGGTGAACCCGGCACGTACTCGGACCACGCCGGACTCGTCGCCGACTTAGAACTCGTCCCGCGCCCGGCTACCGGACCACCCCGGGCCTGGCCGCCGCCGAGCCCCGCGGCTCTGGCTCACGCCGAGTCGGAGTTGCGCGCGGGCGAGGAAGCCGCACGCATCCGTCGACGCCGGGAACTGAAACAAGCCGGGGGTCTCTTGGGCGCGGGCCTGCTCCTGGGCGGCGCCGGCTGGCGGGTACGGGAACAACGCCGAGGATTCCTGGCTCGGCTCGCCCTGGGCATCGGGGGCCTCGGCTTCCTGGGCGGCCTTGCCGGGGGAGTGGGTTCACAGTGGGCCGCCACGAATGAGTTGGCCGGATTCGCCGAGGTTCGGAAAATTCTTGCCGGTCTTCACACCGCCCGGGATGAGCCTGTTAGGCTCCGCACCCCATGACGATTCGAGCCATCATCTTCGATCTCGGCGGCGTCGTTCTCGGCTCGCCCCTCCACGCCATCGCGGCCTACGAACGCGAACTCGGGATTCCCGCGAATTTCGTAAATCGCGTCGTCGCCGACACCTCACCCGACGGCGCCTGGTCCAGGCTCGAGCGCGGCGAAATCTCCATGGAGACCTTTTACACCGATTTCGAAAGCGACTGCCAAGCCGCGGGTCAGACCCTTTCGGCTCGAACCATGTTCGAGCACATGGCCGCCGCCGCCCTACCCCGGCCGAGCATGCTTGAAGCCATTCGCCGCATCCGCGCCGAGGGCTTCTTGACCGCGGCCCTGACCAACAACTGGGCTAATGAAGCTGCCGACAATGACGACAGCAACGACGCCCAGAGCCGCAACGAGAACCCTGAGGCCCAAGCCAATGCGGGGCCGACCGGGGCCAACGACGGGACCCGGGTTCTTAGCGACCGCTTCGATGTCTTTGTCGAGTCCAGCGTGGAAGGCCTGCGCAAACCCGACCCGCGCATTTATATCCTGACCTGCGAGCGGCTGGGCGTGACGCCTTCCGAGGCGGTTTTCCTAGACGATATCGGCAGCAACCTCAAGGCGGCCCGAGCCCTGGGCATGACGACCATCAAAGTCGACGCCCCGGAGCAGGCCTTGGAAGAACTCGCCGGTGTGATCGGCCTCAAACTCGTCGACTGAGGACTGGCCCCGAGCGCGAACGCCCGAGGCGGAGCCGCCGACCCGACAAAACTCTATTCGGCGTCCGGGTATTCGATCTCGACGCCCGCGGATTTCAACCGAGTCTGGCAAGTAAGGACCCAACCCTCCTCCACCTGATCGTCGTCCAGGCCTCCGTCGTTGAGCAGCATCTCGACCTCGCCGGCCTTGACCCGGGCCATGCAGGCCCCGCAATAGCCCTCGGTGCAAGCGCAGGGGGCGTCGATCCCCGCGCGATGGCAAGCCGCCAGGATCGTCTCCTCGGGTTGCACCGCGACGGTGTGTACGCCCCCATCGAGATAGACCTGCGCCGAGTCCGCCTCCCCGGTCGAAGCGGCGGCGGCACCCGGGGCCGGCGCCTCGAGTTCCGGCAAAACAAAACGTTCGATGAAAATTCTCTCATCGGGCACCGACTCCGCGGCCAGCGCTTCCTCCACCACGTCCATAAACGGACCGGGGCCACAGACGTAAAAATCCGCGCCCGGGGCCGAGGCCACAACGGACCGGGCCGAGGGAAGATCGAGAAATCCATCGGTGTCGTCCAGGCGATGCACCAGCTTGAGGCGACCGGGGTACTCCGCCTCAAGCGCTCTCAACTCGGCGCCAAAAATAATCGAATCCTGATCGCGATTCCCATAGACCAAGTGCATGGAACGCTGGGTCGTGGCCAGCGCACTCTTCAGGATCGAGATCACCGGAGTGATGCCGCTGCCTCCGCTGAAAAAAACCAGCTGGGTCTCCCGGGCCTGAAGACAGAAATGGCCCGCGGGTTTCATCACATGCAAGGTCTGGCCCGGGGTCACGGAATCGTTGAACCAGTTGGAAATTCGCCCGTCCTCCACCCGCTTGACGGTGACTTTGTGCTCGCTCTCGGTGTCGGGACAGCTTGCCAGGGAATAGCAGCGCACCCATTGGTGCCCCTCCAAGGGCACGCCAAAAGTCAGGAACTGCCCGGCCGTATAGCTAAACGTCGCCTTCAACTCCTCGGGCACGCTCAGAATGATGGAGCGCGCGTCGTGGGTTTCCTCGACGATGCGGGCCACGGGGAGGTCGTAATAGGGGCCGCTCTGACTGCTCATTTTTGCCCCCCCCCTTCCACTTGGAGCGACTGCAATTCGACGTCGATTTTTCGGCCACGCACCTCCACCGGGCGAAGGCGGACAGAGATTTCCCCGGGTTGGAGCTCGGGACCGGCGGAGCTCGCGAGACTCTCGACGATCACCTGCTCGGCGCGATAGCCCTCGCGCTCGAAATGCAGAACGTGGCTTCGATCGGCACGCAACCGGAGACCGGCCGCTGGGATCTCGGCCACCGACTCCCCGTCGACGAACACCCGAACAGGTTCCGGCTGGGCGTCGATTCTCACCACCTGCCACGGCGCACAGCCCGCGAGCCCCCAGCCCACCAAGAGGCAAAAGCCGAGCCTCCCCCAACGAAAGAGCGAGCGGGCCCCCCATTGGGATTGCGTCTGCCCGCCGGCGCGCCCTGCTCTGTTCAGTGTCAAAACCACGTCCCCTCTTCAGTTCACCGACCCCGGATGCCGACCCTACGCGGTCTTCGACTCGCGATTTCGGCGGCAGCCACCCGGGCGACGGCGGAATTTACCCCGGCTGGCCCGCGCCCGCCCGCTTGATAGACTCCGCGCCCTGCATCCCGCGCTCTGCGCCGTCCGCCCCTTCGTCATCCCCTCTTCCGATATCGCCCCAAGGATCGAGATGAAACCCGATACCCGACCGACCCGTCCCCAGTTTTCCTCCGGCCCCTGTGCAAAGCGGCCGGGATGGTCACTGTCCACCCTGGAAAATGCCCTCCTGGGTCGTTCCCACCGCTCGGGCCCGGCCAAGGGGAAGCTCCATGGGGTGATCGATCAGTCTCGAACTCTGCTCGGCATACCGGACGACTACCGGCTGGCCATCGTTCCGGCCTCGGATTCAGGCGCCCTCGAAATGGCCCTCTGGTCCCTGCTGGGCGAACGGGGCGTGGATGTCCTCGCCTGGGAGAGCTTCGGCCAGGGTTGGCTCACCGACGTTCAGAAGCAGCTGGCCCTCGACGACCTGCGGGCGATCACCGCCGACTATGGGGATCTACCGGATCTCGCCCAAGCCGATTTTGACCGGGACGTGGTCTTCACCTGGAATGGCACGACTTCGGGGGTTCGGGTTCCCAACGCCGATTGGATTCCCGAGCAGCGCGAAGGTTTGGCCATTTGCGACGCCACCTCGGCGGTATTCGCGATGGATGTGCCATTTGCCAAACTCGACGTGGTGACGTGGTCATGGCAAAAGGTGCTCGGAGGCGAGGCCGCTCACGGGATGCTCGCGCTCTCGCCCCGGGCCGTCGAACGCCTGGAGAACTTCGTCCCACCCCGCCCCTTGCCCAAAATTTTCCGAATGACCAAGAACGGAAAAGTGATCGAAGCGCTCTTCCAGGGGGCCACGATCAACACCCCCTCAATGCTCGCCGTCGAGGACGCCTTGGACGCACTGCGCTGGGCTGAGGAAGTCGGCGGTCTCCCGGCCCTGATCGCCCGCTCCGAGGCGAACCTTGCGTGTTTGACGGATTGGGTGGCGCGCACCGCCTGGGTGGACTTTCTCGCCAAGGCGCCGGAAACGCGCTCGTGCACGTCGATCTGCCTTCAGATCGTCGACCCCTGGTTCCTCGATCAGTCCCAGGAAGAACGCGCCGCAGCGGCCAAGAAGATCGGCAGCCTTCTCGACAGCGAGGCCGTTGCCTTCGACATCAATTCCTACAAGGACGCCCCCCCCGGATTGCGGATCTGGGGCGGCGCGACCGTGGAAACCGACGATATCCGCGCCCTGCTTCCCTGGCTCGACTGGGCCTTCGCGCGCATCAAGGCCGGCTGAACTCGGCCTCGATCTACTCCGCCCGGGTCTACTCCGGCCTCGGTCTCCCTACTCCAAGGGCTCGGAAGAGGGCTCGGAAGTGGGTTCGGGAGTGGGTTCCGTCCCGGGCTCGGCGGGGAGATCGGAAACGGTTTCGGCCTCGACCTCTCCCCCGGTTTCGGGGGGACTCGGATCCTCGGATCGGGTCGAGGGAGCCCTCGCACCGCCCAGACTCACCTCGAGCGCTTGCAGACGTTCGATCAGTTCCTGCTGGCTACGCAGTCGATCCTTCTTGGCCTCGAGTTCGGTGCGTATAGCCACGTAGAGCAATTCCTGGGTATCGACCTTTTTCTTCAAGCGAGCCTTGGCCCGGCGCAATTCTTCCTGAGCTTCCTGGGACTTGGCCAGATCGGCCGCCGCCTGGGTGCGAGCCCCACGAAGTTCTTCCAGCTCGGTGGTCTCGGGAGTCGGCTTTTCCTCGGGTTCGGGCTCGGGTTTGGGGGCGAGTTTCGTGCGCAAACGGCTCACCTCGGCGGCCAGGGCCTCGGCTTCCGACCGCGCACCGTCCCGGGCTTGGCGGGCTTCTTCGAGTTCCGCTTCGAGTTCCAGTTGGCTCGCCGGCACGGCGTCGTTCCCCGATGCCGCCGCCGCCCCACTCCGGCGCTTGGCCTTGTCCAGCCGCTTTCGCAGAGCCGCCACTTCTTCGTCGTGCCCTGCCAACTTGCCCGACTGTTTACCCAGTTGTTCCCGGACGGCCTTCAGGTTCCCGGCGAGTTTCTCATTCTCCGCCCAAGCCTTGGAGGCTTCCCCGGCGGACGCACGTGCGCGAAAATTGAAAAAGAGAGCCGCCAGCACACCCAGGCCGGCAAAAATCAAAGCAACGGTTTGAGTCATAACAACCTTCCTTTTAACACATTTTTTCCGCGTCAGGCCTCGACGCGGTAAAATGCATTGAAGGGATTCGGTACCTCCAGTCGCTCAAATCCCGAAAAGCCCGCATCTCGGCAGTACTGCTCGGCACGGCGCGGCCCCCAGGCCGCCCCCAATCCGACTCCGCCATGGGCGAGAGATTGGGTCATACAGTGCAGAGTACTCATGGCGTAGGTCAGCGCACCCGCTGGGTGCAGATTCTCGGCCAAACTGTCCCCGGCCACGGGCTCGACCATCAGATAGCAGCCGCCCTCGCGCAGAGCATTTCGGATTTGGCCCAGTACCGCGAGAGGATCGACCACGTCGTGAATCACATCGAACGTCGTAATCAAATCGAACCCGGGATCCGAGGGAATCGATTGACCGTCGACCCTCTCAAACGATGCGTTGCCCGCTCCGGCTTCCTCGGCAGCACGACGGGCGTGCTCCAGCGAGGAACCGTCCACGTCGTAGCCGTGGATCTGCGAGTTCGGATAGGCGCGCGCCATGGTCAGTGCCGCGGCGCCGGCCCCGCAGCCGACATCGGCGACCCGAATCCCCGACTCCAAGCGGCTCACCACATCGGGCATGACGGGAAGCCACTTGCGCGTCAGCAACAGGCGAGTGCCCGGACCGTTGGAACGCGCGATTCCCTGGACCATCTCCTCGCCAAAATCCGAGAAGGGCACGCCCCCGCCCTCGCGGCAGGCCCGGGCCACGCCGGGAATCGCCCCATAGAGGGACGGCACCATCTGGCTCCAGCCGCCCAGAAAGTAGGGGCTCGATTCATCCGCCAAGCACGCCGCGTGCTCCTCGGGCAACTCGTAGGTATCGGCTTCAGGGGTGTAGACCACGATGCCCGCGGCGCTGAGCGTCGCCAGGATTTCCTCCAGGTAGCGCCGATCGAAACCGCTTTGTTCAGCGATGGCCTCCAGGCCCAACGGACCCTGGCCCTGGAGTTCCCGGAAAAGACCGGTGCGATCGGCCACGGCCACGACCCCCAGAACCGCAGCGCCGGTGGTCATTTCCATGAAACGCCCCATGAATTCCCGCATGGCTTCCTTGTTCACTGCGTCCTCCTCCTCGCCTTCCCCGAAAGGGGCCGGTTTATTTCAAACTTGAAATTTCGCTAAAGATGGCCATTGCGGCCACGAGTAAAAGCATCGTGGCCCCAGAAATCACCAAGGTGGCGTGCATCCCCAGAACCTCGGCCGCGAAACCCGAAGCCAGCGCTCCGATAGGCGCCCCTCCGGTAAAGCCCAACTGGTAGATCGCCAGCACCCGGCCCCGGCCGCGCTCGGGCGCCGCCTGCTGAAAAAGCGTCCGGCTGCAATTGATGAAGACCGCCCCTCCAAAGCCCCAAACCAGGGCGAGCCCCAGCATCGCCGGGAAGGGGACACCGGTGGCAATCACGAGCTGACAGCTCGAACCCACCAGAAGAGCCAGGAGTGCCCCCCGCCCCTTGCGACCCAAGCCCCTCTGACGCAGAACCAGCGAGCCAAGAATGGTCCCCAATGGAAAGAGCATCAAGACCACCGAAAGCGCCACCACCCCCATGCCGTAGTAGTCGCGAACCAGGAGCGGGAAGATCACCCAATAAGGGCCCACGAAGAGAATCCCCACCGCAACCACCAGGGCGAACGGGCTCCGCAGCGCCGGGGTACGCGCCACCTCGACCAGCCCCCCGCCGATCTCGCGTAGGCGCAACCGGCCACTGATCAGGCTCCCGGGACGCGCCCGGGGGAGCCTCAGGGCGGCTCCGGATCCGGCGAGGAAGACCGTCGCCTGAACGAGCAACATCGTGGGACTGCCCACAACCCGGGCCAGCCCCGCCACCAGGGTCCCCACGGCCTGGGCGCCAAATTGAGCCGCCGTCATGGTGGTCACCGCGCGCATTAAGTCGTCGCCGGCTACCCGGGTGAGCAGGGTGTCCCGGGCGGGCAGTGTCAGCGCCCCGATCGTACCGACGGTCAGGCCGAAGCCCACCAGCAAGGGCAGATCCAGCCAGCCCCGATGGCTGAAGAACGCCAGTAGCGCCACGGGGATCGCGCCGAGAATGTGCAACGTGATCAGCAAGCGCCGGGGGTCCCAGCGATCCGCGAGAGCTCCCGCCACCATCCAAAGCACCATGCCGGGCAACAGCGTAGAAGTCTGGGCTATCCCGACCCACTCGCCGCTTGCCTGCAATTCCCCGACAACGATCCAACTGAAGAGAACCTGCTGCATCCCCATCCCCCCAAACCAACTCCCCACGTTGGTCATGTAGGGGACGAGGGCAGATGCATCCGCCGGCGCGGAAGCGTCGTCGGGCGGAGATGAGTGGCCAGAGGTCAAGAGAGAAACTCCAAAGGGGCAGACTACGGGGCTGCGAGAGTACATGACCCTCGGACTTTCTCCCCCGGGGCTGACGCTGACCTTCCGCCCGCGTACTCTCCCGTCCAGAGTGGATGCCGGCCCCGCCTCTGCCCCTGACCGCCCAAAGGAAGCCCAGCTTTGCCCACCGCCGAGCGCCTGATCGCAGCGACCCGCCGCCTCCGGCGGGAAGTCCAGGGCATGGCATTCGCTGCCCCGGTCAGCCACGTCTACAACCCCATCGAGTACGCCAAGCGCCCGCACCACGCCTACTTGCGCCGCTACGCCACGGGTCCGCGTCGGGTCGTTTTCCTCGGCATGAACCCCGGGCCCTTTGGTATGGCGCAAACCGGGGTGCCCTTTGGCGAGGTGAGCCGGGTGCGGGACTGGCTGGGCATCGATGAACCTGTCGGCCAGCCCCCGCGTCCGAATCCCAAACGCCCAATTCAGGGGTTCGCGTGCACCCGGAGCGAAGTCAGCGGAGCTCGACTCTGGGGCGCGGTGGCTCAGCATTTCGGAAGCCCTGAGCGTTTTTTCGCCCAGCACTTCGTCGCCAACTATTGCCCGCTGATCTTTATGGAGGAGAGCGGGCGCAACTGCACCCCCGACAAATTGCCCGTGGCCGAGCGCGAAACCCTCTTCGCGGCCTGCGATGATTTTCTTCGAAGTCTGGTCCGGATCCTCGAACCCCAGTGGGTGATCGGCGTGGGGGCCTTCGCTGCGCGCCGGGCCGAGGCCTGCCTGGCGGGCCAGGACCTCCACTTCGGCCAAATTCTCCATCCCAGCCCGGCGAACCCCCGGGCCAACCGGGACTGGGAGGGTGAGGTTCGGAGTCAGCTCCAAGCTCTGGGGCTCTGCGACGCCCAATGCTGCTAACCCTGGGACTCCGCCCCCTGGCCGATCAACAAGGGCTAGAGGGGCCGGTCAAAAAGCCGCATTGGGCTCTGGTCAAGTCGCGAGTGGACGGTACCCTTGCGAGCCAAATCCGAAACCATGGAGGCGCATCAATGACTGTTCGGCACTCATTACGAATCACCTCGCTCGCAGTCCTGGCCGGAAGCCTGGTGCTCGCCGGTTGCTCGGAAACCGGCGCGGAGGCCCAGAGGGCTCCGGTCAGCCCAGAGACCCCCACGCCCGTCGTGGAAACAGTCACAGAGACCCCCCTACCCTCTTTTCAAGGAGATGACGTGGCCCTTGCCGCTATCGACGCATTTATCGAAGAAGCCCAGATCGACCAGGCCGCGGCCGGCTGGAAGAACTCGCTCCCCATGCCGCCCCAGGTCGAATTCGATCCGGCAAAGACTTACTTCTGGTACCTCGACACGAATAAGGGCAAGATCAAGATCAAGCTGATGCCGAGCGTCGCGCCCATGCACGCGAGCAGCACCATTTATCTCACCCGGCTCGGGTTCTACGACGACGTGGTCTTTCACCGCGTGATCACGGGCTTCATGGCCCAGGGCGGCGATCCCACGGGCTCCGGCCGAGGGGGGCCCGGCTACAAGTACGCCGGTGAGTTCGATCCGGCGGTGCGCCACAATCGCCCGGGCATGCTCAGCATGGCGAATGCGGGACCCGGGACCGACGGGAGCCAATTCTTCCTGACTTTTGTCGCCACCCCCCACCTCGACGGCAAGCACACCATATTTGGCGAAGTGGTGGACGGCATGGACACCGTCAAGGCGCTTGAGGAACTCGGGAGCCGGGGCGGAAGCACCCAAGAGCGGCTGGTGATCGAAAAAGCCACGATCGACGTCGAATAGCCGCGCACCCGGAGCCGCCGGCCCCCGGGCAACAAGAGGGCTCATCATGTCCGAGGAGCGGGAAATTGAAGCGGCACTCGCCGCCAATGCCGCTTTCTATCAAGCGCTTGCCCAAGGCGACTACACCGCCATGGAGGCGCTCTGGTCCGCTTCGGAGCCCCTGCTCTGCAGCCATCCCGGAACCCCAGCGCTCCACGGCCGCCAGGCGGTGATGGAGAGTTGGCGGGCGATCCTCACCCATCCGCCCGCCATCGAGATCCGAAACCCTCGAGCGGTGGTGATCCGAGGCGTAGCTTTCGTGACTTGCTTTGAGCAGATCGACGAAACGACCTTGGCCGGCACCAACGCACTGGTCTGGGAGCAGAGTGACTGGCGAATCGTTTTTCACCAGTCGGGGCATATCGCGCCGGACCAGGTCCAGCCCTCAACCCGCAACCAACGTCTCCACTAAGCGAGTCTGAACAGGCAAGTCCGAACAAGCAAGTCTGAACAAGCGAGTCTGAACAAGCAAGTCTGAACAAGCGAGCCCTAACGGACGAGTCTGCAGCGCATCGCGATTAGTCCGGGGCAACCGCGGCCAGGAGGCCGTGACGCGCCAGGGAGAAGCGGCCGGATTCCCCGGCGCCGCCATACAGGAGGCCCCGAAGCAACGCTTCGATGGCCTCGGGTTTTTGCGCCGCGACGGCCAAGCCCTGGATCCGAAGCGCTGGATGTAGCGCCTCGGCATCGGCGAGTCCCGCCTCTGCCGGCGAGAGCCACAGGCTCTCGACCTCGAATTTCTCGGCCAGAACCGCCTCGACCGCCTTCGCCTTGCTTCGCACGGACTCGTTGGCATCGTCCACCGCCGCCAGGTACAGGCTGAAACCCCGGGCAAAGGCGCCACCCACCGGGCTCCTAGAACACCTCTCCTTGAAACACTTGGTAAAGGTGGGTTGGGTCGCTTCCAACCGGCGGTGCAGGTCGCGTTGGGGAACCGGCGGGGCGGGCTCCCGGCCGCTCGGATCCAGCCAAGCCGGGTCGCCATGCCAGAGACAGCAGAAGAGTCGACCCTGGGTAGTGATCCGGCGCTCGGCTGGGGCTTCGGCTTCGGTATTGGCTTTGGCTTTGGCTTCGGCATAGTCGATCAGTTCGAGTTCCACGGCGGAATTCCAGTTCGCCTCAAATCGGTTGCCCGCGGCCTCGGGCCCAAGGGCCCGGGCACTCTTGGGCGGATCGAGCACTTGGAGGGCGAACTTCAGTCCCCGACGCCCCTTGGGCCAGCCCTCGTAACCCTTGGCCTGGCTGTAGACCACATCGCCTTGCTCGAACCGACAGGCCGAGACCGCACCCGCCATCGCCCGGGGCACGGGCCAGGCAAAACCCGCAATGAATTCCATCGACACAATTTCCTTTCGCGAGCGTGAGGCCGTCCTGAAGAGTCCGTCAGGAAGACGATAGACCCTCGTCCAGCGAATACCGCGTTTGCCGAACAGCGCCGGGCGAGTCCGATCAAGATCGACTATTCTGAGCCCTCTGCCGGGACATCACGGGCCTTTTTAAACACAGTCTGTCGATTTGAGGCCTTGGACCCTCGAGCGAGAACCAGAAATCCACACCAGAAGTTGACCCGCGTGGATTTCTTTCGCTTTTGAGCGGCACTAAAATACGAATTCCGGGTTCAGAGTTTTCCGATCATTCGCCTTCACAACCCTATTTTTGTCTCCAAGCAGGCTTTTTTTGCGTAAAAAACTCCCCAATCACACCCAGAAAGGGCTGCAATCCCACACGCCTTGACAGCCCACCCCCAGACGAGCCATAGTGCAACTTGTTCTAGTATCGAATCAATTACTCGACCCCATGCCCCGGAGGGAAGAAACCTTGTCCGCCCACATACGACCCCCCAGTCAGGCCGACTCCACTGAGTCGGCCGATTTCTGTTTGACCCCTGAGGAGATCAAGAAGGGACGCCTGGCTTATGAGGCCTGCCTGGAGTCGATCAAGCCCGGCGATCCGCGCCGCTTCACCGGCGAGGCGCTCGATGTTCTCGCCGCGGTCATCAGCGGCGGCGTCTGCGAGGGCAGATATTTTCCCTGGCAGCAGGTGCGGGGATACCACGTGGCCCTCACCCTCTCCATCGTCAAGGAAGTCGGCGCCCCGAGCAAGATCGAGGCCCTGCTCTGCCGGAACGATGACACCCGCAAATTTCAGCAGGTCGCCGATCGCTACACCGTCAAGCAAACCAACCGGATGACTTCGAGCCTCAAGCGAGTGATCGAGGAGTGTCGGAACCTGGGCTTCCTCGACGACGACGAGTTTGAACTGGCTCAGCCCAGGGGAAAGGACGACGGCAAGCCCAAGGCCGCTCCTGAGCGAACGATCGTGGAGGGCGAAGTCCGGGCGCTCATTGCAGCCAGCGCAATGGACACGTCTTGCGGGGGGCCTCGGGATGCCCTCATGCTTGGCCTCGCGTTCTCCGGGGGGCTCCGCACGATTGACCTAGTCAACCTGAACCTCGATGACCTCCACTTTGACAAGAAAACCGGCCAAGTCACCGTAAAGTTCAAGGCCCCTGGAGCGAAGCGCGCGCGGCGCATCCCCCTTCGAAACGACCAGTTGATCGCTCTGGAGGATTGGCTCGCCGCTCGCGGCCGAAAACCAGGCGCCCTGTTCTGCCCGATCGCCCGGCAGGAAGTCACCGCCGTCAAACGCATGAGCGCCGCAGAGATGCGGCAACTGTGCGATCGACGCGGAGAGGAGGCCGGAGTTCTGCCCTTCATCCCCAACGACTTGGCACGCAGCGGGCTCCTCGCGGGCGAAGGAAGCAAACGGCGCGCGCGCGCCAGTGCTGGGGAGGGGGCTCTGGTCACAGTCTCGCCCCTCTATGGGGATCGCGATGAGGGCGAACGAGAGGACGAACAGATCGCCGCTCGGATTCATTTTCCCTACCGCGCGCGGCCGGGGCTCTAGAAATCTCTCTCAAGCCGTTCGAATCAAGCCGTCCGAATCCAGCCGTCCGAACCAATAAATTGGGATTTGCAGTAGACCTTGTCATTTAGCGGCCAATAGTGTATCCTTTTCACTACAGCTGTACTCGACGGTGCGCCGCTTTGGGCCAATTCGGACGATTCAGGCCTCAATCCTAGGCTCCGCTGGTGGCGGGGCGATTTCCGAACTCGTGCCCAGACTCTGCGTGGAAATGGGCCGTGCTTTTCGCCTTTGGGCCCCGATGCCGTACATTTCGGACTCGCCCAAAACGTCCATCCAAGGCCGACGGATGCAACGGGAAAACACACTGAGGAAATCCAGATGCCCGAGGTTGATCCCGCGAACGAGCGAACCCGGCGGTTGGACGCCCGAGCCGAAGTCAGTCTGCAGGCCCGCATTTCCACGGTTTCAGCCCAGACCGATCCTTCTACGGGACGAGCCTACTTCCGGTCATCGGAAGAGATCTGCGAGAACATCTCGCGCAATGGCGCCTTCGTGATGACACTGGAACCGATCCAGGAGGGCCAGCAGCTCGTGATCGAAATCGATCTCCCCAGCGGTGACGAAGTATCCGCCGTGGGCCGTGTCTGCTGGTCCAGGGCCAGGTTGGCCTCTCGCGCAGATCCCCGGCACCCGGGATTTGGTATCGAGTTCATGAGCGGCTCGCGCACGAACTACAACCTATTCGAGCGCTACGTCCAGCAAGTGATCCAGGACAGCCCCCAGACCACTTGAGTGGGGAGCCGGATTCTCGCCATCGGACTTCGGCAGCGAGCCCTTTCCCTATACTCCAGACTAAGGCTTCCCCCCGCCCCTTTGGAGTCCGCCCTGCTGCCCACCCCCCCGCATGTTCCGCTCGGTTCACCCCCCAAGGCGATGGCCGGGTTGCTGACCCTGGCGCTCTTTGTGTTGGGCGCCACTTCCCCGCCCTCGGCTGAAGAAAGCAATTTTCTGCCCACGGCAGATGCACCGGCGACCGATGGTCTATCCGGGGATGATCTCTACCAGCGGGTCCTCGACAACCGCTTCGATGCGTATGATCAAGACCTCCAAGTGATCTCCGGCGACGGCGCGGGGCACTTCTCCAGCGTTGAACTGCACCTGAAGTACTTGAACTTTCGCAACCGGAGCGAGCGCGTCATTTCGAAGACCATCGCCAAATATTTCGCGCCCCCGGACGTTCGCCACCTGGGCTACCTGGTGATCAACAAGCAGAAGGGCCCCGACGACCAATTCGTTTATCGACCGAGTTCGCGCAAGGTGCGGCGGGTCAATGTCCGCAGCGAAGCCGTCGCCGGCACCGACTTTTCCTTCGAGGACGTGGTGCCACCCGAGTTCGACGACGGGCGCCACTACCGAATGGCCGACGACGAGATCGATCGCATTCCGGTGTACGTGGTCACGGTGATTCCCAATGCCGAAACCGAATCCCAGTACTCAAAGGTCCTGATCAGCGTGGAGAAGGAGCACTTCGTTCCCATTCGCACGCTTTATTGGGACAACAAGCAGCTGCTTATCAAGCAACTCGACGCCGAAACCGGATCTCTCGAAGGTTTCGAAGGCGTGGCCACCGAAGGCGAAGAGCCCCGAACCGTCTGGATCGCCCGACGCGCGCGCATGAGCCAGAAAAAAAACGGCCACTTCTCGACCCTGGACATCCGGCGCTTCGAGGCCAACCCCAAGCTACGCGAACGCGACTTTTCCCAGCGCGAACTCACCGCCTCGCGCTAACCACGCCCGGGCCTCAATCCTCGACTCGCTTGAGCCCTCGCAGATCACGAACGGCGCCGTGGGCGGCATCGGTGGTCATCAGCGCATAGGCGCGCAACGCATCCGAGACGATCCGATCGCGAAATTCGGGGGCCCAGGCTTTTCGGCCCCGGGCTTCCATGCGCCCCCGGCGTGCATCGAGTTCGGCCGCGTCCACCTGCAATTCGATGCTGCGCTCGGGGATATTGATTCGGATGCGGTCACCTGTTTCCACCAATCCGATGACGCCGCCTTCGGCGGCTTCGGGGGAAACGTGACCGATAGAAAGCCCCGAAGTGCCCCCGCTAAAGCGCCCATCGGTGATCAGCGCGCAGGCCTTGCCCAGCTTCTTGGCCTTGAGATAGCTCGTGGGGTAGAGCATCTCCTGCATCCCCGGCCCGCCCCGAGGTCCCTCATAGCGAATCACAACCACGTCCCCGGCTTCAACCTTGTCGGCCAGGATCGCGTCGCAGGCCGCTTCCTGAGATTCGTAGATCTTGACCGGGCCCTCGAAGACCCAGACCGATTCATCCACACCGGCCGTCTTCACGATACAGCCGTGGACCGCGAGATTGCCCGAGAGAACCGCCAGCCCTCCATCCACCGTATGCGCGTGGGGAACCTCGCGGATGCAGCCGTTTTCGCCGTCGAGATCCGCCGTTTCGAAATACTTGTCCTGGGAAAAAGCCACAATCGTGCGAACCCCGCCCGGAGCCGAAAGGGCTCGCTGCATGGCCCATTCCGTGGCGTTCCCACTGCGGATATCCTCGGCCTCAATGGCCTCAGCAAGGGTCGCCGAGTGCACCGTGGGCACGTCGACGTTCAACTTGCCGGCCCGATCGAGAGCACCGAGAATCGTAAAAACGCCCCCGGCGTGCCCTACGTCCTCGACGTGGTCATGAGAAGACGGTGCCACCTTGCAAACGCACGGGGTCTGCCTCGAAATTCGATCGATGTCGCTCATACTAAAATCGACGCCGGCTTCGTGGGCTGCTGCCAGAAGATGGAGCACGGTGTTCGTGGACCCCCCCATGGCGACATCCAACGTCATCGCATTCTCGAAGGCTGAAAAATTCGCCACGCTCCGGGGCAGCACCGAGTCATCACCGTCCACGTAGTAGCGTCGACAAAGATCCACGATGGTTTTGCCCGCCTGCTCGAAGAGCTCCCAACGCAGGGCGTGTGTGGCCAGAAGCGTTCCGTTGCCCGGAAGCGAAAGACCCAGCGCCTCGGTGAGGCAGTTCATGCTGTTGGCGGTAAACATCCCCGAACACGACCCGCAGGTCGGGCACGCCGAGCGCTCGATGATATCCACCATCTCGTCCGAGACATCTTCGTTGCCCGCCTGGATCATGGCATCGATGAGATCCACCTTGTCCGACGTCGACAGGGGCATTCCGTTCTTGTCGTGTGTACCCACCGCCTTGCCCGCTTCCATGGGGCCACCCGAAACAAAAATCGTGGGCACGTTGAGCCTCAGCGCAGCCATCAGCATGCCCGGCGTGATCTTGTCGCAGTTCGAAATACAGATCAGACCGTCGGCCACATGGGCGTTGACCATGTACTCCACGCTGTCGGCGATCAGTTCCCGGCTGGGCAAGGAATAGAGCATCCCGGCATGGCCCATGGCGATCCCGTCATCGACCGCGATGGTATTGAACTCGCGCCCCACGCCCCCAGCGCCCTGAATTACTTTCTTGACGAGTTGCCCCACCGGGTGCAGGTGTACATGGCCGGGAACGAACTCGGTAAAGCTGTTGGCAATGGCGATGATGGGTTTTTCAAAATCGCTATCCTCCATGCCCGTAGCGCGCCAGAGCGCTCGGGCCCCAGCCATGTTGCGGCCGTGGGTAGTGGTCTTGCTGCGATATTTCTTTGTCATTTCGGTTCCCTCGGATACTTCGGCCAGCCTGGCCCAGGCCCGGCGGCGCTAAACAAAAATGGCTCTGGGTTCTCAAAGGCCGGAGAAGCCATCCACCGCCGCACGCAGGCGTTCGGTGGCTCGCGCACGCAGCGCGCGCTTGGTCCGGGCATGGGAACCCCCGTGAAGGGCATCGGCGAGTTCGGCGGCGCGCGCCCGGGCCGCCCCGTCGGCCTCTCCATCCGGCACCACACGATCAAGATATCCCGCGTCCACTGCGCCTTGGGGGGCATAGATTTCGGCGCCCGCCGTCGCCCGGGAGAGATGCCGCCGGCTCAGGCGATCGTCGGCCAGCACCAGGGCGAAATCGGGCAGGGTCATCTTGATGGCCACTTCGTTGAGCCCCAGCTTGTAGGCGCCCTCGCTGCCGATCCGCTCGTCGGCGGAAAGACAGAGCACGGCCCCCATGGCCAGAGCATGCCCGGTGATTCCCAGGACCACCGGCGTCGGCCAGTCAAAGATCCGCAGGGCCAGGCCCGCTCCCTTGGCCACGAGCGCGGTCACCGCATCCGGCCCCTGGCTCATGACCGAGAGATCAAAGCCCGCCGAGAAGCGCCCCGGGCGGCCGACCAGGGCCACCGCCCCAGCGGCATCTTCCTGGGCGCGATCAAAGGCGGCGTGAATCGCATCGAGCATGACGTGAGAGAGCGCGTTGGCCTTGCCGTCGTCCAGGCGGATCACGGCGACCTTCCCCTCCAGGGTGTATTCCACGGGTTCTTCGGCCATCTCGCTCTCCTATTGGGTTCGCCGGGTACGCACTGACGCCCACCGGGTTTCGGGCTCCGTATCATATCAGCCGCAGGTCCGAATCTCTTCCCGACCACACAGATCGAGCCCAGGGCCTCGCCGGGCCCGGTTGGGAGCGGGTGGAGTAGCGGGTGGAGTAGCGGGTGGAGGAGCGGGTGGGGCTATCTCCAGGAATCGAATACCGTTGGTCGGCCAGGCGTGCTGGCCCATTTTCGTGATCTCAGCGCCCCCTGAGTATCCACTCTACTCTCCACTCTCCACTCTCCACTCTCCACTCTCCGCCCCAGCCAGCAAGGAGCCCCTGCATGGAAGCCCTCCCCGATGTTGCTCACGGACCCATTGGCCTGATCGCCTACCCGTCCGCCAATCCATTCGAGATTCACCATATTCTGCGCGGGGTAGAATCGGCGCCGGCCCAGCCCGTCTTTGGGCACCTGCTCGTCCCCGAGAATTCCGGCCGCGAACCCCTCCCCTGTGTGGTGGCCTGCCACGGCAGCCTGGGCTGGCGGGGGCACCACCACGAACACATGGTGCGCTGGCTCGAGAGCGGCGTTGCCGTGTTCCGCATTCACAGTTTCGACGCCCGCAGCGTGGCGAGCATCGTCGAAGACCAAATGGCCGTAACCCACGCCATGCTGCTCGCCGACGCCTTCCGGGCCCTGGCCCTTCTGGGCCAACACCCCCTGATCGACGCCCACCGCATTGGGGTCTCGGGGTGGAGCCTCGGCGGCACCGTCGCCCTCTACGCGGCCTGGTCGCCCATCGCGGAAGCCCTCGCCCCAGGCGGCGAACGCTTCGCCGCCCATCTGCCCCTCTACCCCGCCGCCCACATGCGCCCCGAGGAGAAGCGCTGGACTGGAGCGCCCATCCGCGTGCTCCACGGCGCCGACGACGACTACACGCCGGTGGGCTTCGTCACGGATCTGGCCGACGAGCTGCGTCCCCACGGCGTGGACATCGACGTGCGCGCCTACCCGGGTGGCCACCACTCGTTCGATTCCGTGGAGCCCATGACGTGGCTCCCCCAGGCAATTCGCTTGGGCCGGCGCACGACCACCATCGACAGCCACGGAGACATGTGGGTCGAGTTGGAGGGGGGCGAGCGCAAGAGTCTCAACGAACCCGGGGAGCGGCTGGCGGGCTTCAAGGCCGCCGCCAACGTGGGCGCCCATATCGGTGGCCACTGGGAAGCGCGCCGCCAGGGGCTGGCCGACAGCGAGGCGTTCTTTCGCGAGACCCTGCTGGGCGAGAAGCCCGAAAGCTGACCACCTTGGGCCAAGGGCATTTCGCGTCCCAGCCCAAGCCGCTCACAAAAGGAACGTGACGGCGCCGAAAAGAACGCCGTGGCGGCGATAAGAAAACCGCGGCCCTCAAAAAGAAAGCCGTGGCCCCGAAAAGAACGCCGTGGCCAAAAAAGAACGTCGTGGCCTCAAAAAAACGTCGTGGCCCAAAAAAAACGCCGTGGTCCCAAAAAACGCCGTGGCCCAAAAAAAAAGCGGCGGCCCCAAAGGACCGCCGCTCGTGTACGGATGACCCGGTGGTTCTTACTCGGGCGCAACCATGGTGGCTTCCGGGCCCTTTCGGCCCTCGCCGGGCTCGAAGTTCACCCGCTGCCCTTCGCTCAGGGTCTTGAAGCCGCCGTCGCCCACGATGTTCGAGTAATGGACGAACAGGTCCTTGGAGCCATCATCGGGGACGATGAAACCGAACCCCTTCTCGTCGCTGAACCACTTCACTGCACCACTTGCCATTGTTTCCTCTGCATTCCCCCTGTGCCTTAGGCTCAGGGACCCACCCAAGGCGGGTCCGAAGGGGGAACTCTTTCTTTTTACGTGCGATCTCTAGGATCGAATGAACGTCCGCTCGCTCGGGCTCCACCTTGGAGCACCCGCCGCAAAAACTCTGGGGCGGATCGCGATTTCGGACGGCGCGTAAAGTAGGGCAAGTCGCGGGAGTTCGCCCGAGTTTCTCCCCCTAGGGGCTGACCCTGAGTGACCCTTGACCCAACGCGCGGGACTCAGCCCAGGAAATACTCGGACATGGGAACCGAAACCATGGGCTCGAAATCGAGAAAGGCCTGGACGCTCTCCATCATGCGAGCCAAGCGGCGCTGGTATTCCTCTTCGTTATCGCAGTTGTACCAGACATGGGGATCGGTCAACGCCTCGATGGGAAAGGTCTCCTCCACGATGCCATCGCGCACCGGGGCGCCCGGTGTCAGGGCACGCACCACAGCGTTGCGCACATAGGCGGTGGTGGATTGGGTCTCGAGAGCCACCTTTCGGTGTTCGTTGTTCCAGTGATCGAGGAAATCTTCGTCGCTGAGCCCGGGAAGCCGGTTGATGCAGGTGACAAGGTTGGCGCCCGGGGCGCGTTCGCCCACCGGGGGCTGGTGGACCAGGGGGCGAGATTCGGCCACCAGGTAACCCGCCAGGCCCACGCCGTGAGGCGACAAGGCGTCCTCGCAGGGCCCGCGATCGTCGGCGCTATCGAGCCAGAACGAAACCATCGCCCGGATCGGGGGATCGTTGCGCGAGATCTTTACCGCGCCGCCCGCGGCCACGTGTTCGTCCTCAACGTTGACCGCGATCTGCCCCGCCCCGGCCGCACGCAGCGCCGGAGCGGCCTTTTCCACGAGCCCATCGCGCAGGTCGCCACCGGGCAGCGCCCCATCGGCATCAATGAGATACACCAGCTTTTCCATCTTGCTTCTCCCTCTCCTCGCGTGGGTCACGGGGCTTGCCGCACGCTCTGCCGCATGGTCAGCCGCACGCTCTGCCAAATGGTCTGCCGCACGCTCTGCCAAATGGTCTGCCGCACGCTCTGCCAAATGGTCCCGGGCAATCCGGGAAGGGCAAGTTAGCCCTTCCCGAGAACCCGTCTAGCGGCTTGGATTGGTGTACCGTCGGGGGTCTTCAGTCCGGTCCCCCGAGCGGAGACCCACAACGCACTCAGCCACGGAGAATCCCATGCCCACCCTCGACCTTTCCCCCGACGCCCTGCTCACCACTACCCGCGCCGTCCGTAAACGCTTGGACTTTGACCGTCCGGTGGACCCTCAACTGATTCGCGAATGCCTCGAAGTGGCGCTCCAAGCGCCGAGCGGTTCCAACAGCCAGGGCTGGCATTTCGTGGTCGTCACGGACGCCGCCAAGCGCCAGCGCATCGGCGATCTCTACAAAAAGGGCTTTGGCATTTACCGCAACATGAACGAGAGCGCCCACGCCCTGGCAGCGGAGCAGAGCAACGCCGACGACGCCGCGCAGATGGAGCGCGTGGTGGATTCCGCCGAGTATCTCGCCGAGAACATGCACCGGGCCCCGGTGCTGCTGATCCCCTGCGTCACGGGCCGAACCGATTCGCTCCAGGGCAAGGGGGCGGCCATCGCCCACGCGAGCCAGTACGGTTCGGTACTGCCCGCGTTCTGGAGTTTCATGCTCGCCGCTCGGGCCCGGGGCCTGGGCACCGCGTGGACGACCATTCACCTGATGTACGAAGAAGAGATCGCCGATCTCCTGGGCATCCCCTACGCGGAAGTCACCCAGGCGGGCTTGTCGCCGGTGGCCCACAGCGTGGGGACCGAGTTCAAGCAGGCTCGCCGCAACAGCCTCGACGGGGTGATGCACGTCGATTCCTGGTAGTTCGGGATCAGCGCTCTCAGCCCGAGTGGCTGCGCCGGGCCAGGCGCTTTTC